>Ga0181566_10001024_pt1 | contig 22874 bp, 21 predicted proteins | sample 101ome_15_FD_133762 | JGI IMG/M metagenome (GOLD analysis project Ga0181566, IMG submission 133762) | Coastal salt marsh microbial communities from the Groves Creek Marsh, Skidaway Island, Georgia - 101402AT metaG (megahit assembly) | ecosystem: Environmental > Aquatic > Marine > Intertidal...
GGTGGCGATGAATGAGTATCGAATTTCGGATTCAGGAATCAGCGGAAATTGGTGGAGTTTATATTATTGAACCATCAGTTTTTAAAGATTTTAGAGGTAGTATTTGGACTTCGTTTTTGCAAGAGGAGTTAAAGATACTTTTGCCTGAAAATTTGGTTTTTAAGCATGATAAGTTTTCCATTTCTAAGAATAATGTATTACGGGGGATTCATGGAGACGAAAAATCTTGGAAATTGGTAACATGCGTTTTCGGGGAAATTCAGCAAGTGATTGTTGACCTGAGAAGAAAATCACCAACTTATAAAAAATGGCAGAGTTTCATAATCAGTCCAGATAAGCAAAAACTGGTACTTATTCCTCCTAGTATGGGCAATGGGTTCTACGTTAAAAGTCCACAAGCAGTTTATCATTATAAACTTGCATATAATGGCGATTATTTTGACAGTAATAAGCAATTTTCCATTAAATGGAATGATGCTAGCATTGGTGTTAATTGGTTAACAAGTAATCCAATTCTGTCCGATCGAGATTCTTATTGAATATGAACAATAGAATTACCCAAGTATTGCCTAGTGTAGGAAAGACTGAGCTTGAGTATTTGTCAAAATCCATTAAAGAAAAATGGTTGACAGAGGGCCCAATGTGTCAAGATTTTTTGAATCATATACTAGAATTTACAGGAAGTAAATATGCAGTTCTTGCGCCCAATGGAACCCTAGGTTTATTCCTAGGGTTGTTAGCATTAGATCTTCCAGCTGATAGTGAAATAATTATTCCTGACTTTACCTTTTTTGCTTCTTCATCCTCTGCGATATTTGCAGGCCTAACCCCTGTTTTTGTAGATGTTGATAATGAGACATTTAATATCGATCCAGATAAGATAGAACAAGCTATTACTAATAAAACTAAAGCTATAATGCCAGTACATATATACGGGCAGTCTGCAAATATGGAAAGAATAATGAATATAGCAGAACAGTATAATTTAAAAGTTATTGAAGATGCTGCTCAGGCCTATGGAGTTTTTTATAAAGATAGGCATTGTGGAACATTCGGCGATGTATCGGTAATATCCTTTTTCGCAGATAAAACAATTACTATGGGTGAGGGCGCTGTTCTCTTAACTCAAAATGAGGCAATTTATAATAAGCTCAAACTTCTTAGGAATCAGGGAAGGGAAAATAGCGGGACCTTTATCCACTCATCTGTTGGAATGAACTTTCGATTAACCGATTTGCAATGCGGAGTTGGATTGGCGCAAGCGAGAAAATTTCCACAAATATTACAGAAAAAATCAGAATACTATGAAATCTACTACCAACTTCTGAAAGGAGTCGGAGATTTAACTTTTCTAAAATTGGAAAAACAATCTTCTTTTGTTCCATTTCGATTCTTTATTCGAACTAACTATAAAGAGGCTTTGATATCTTTTTTAGATAATTCAGGAATTGATGTTAGGGAGTTCTTCTTTCCTATGAGTGAACAACCCCCTCTAAAGAAATATAACATATCGCCTGACAATATTATTGTCTCAAAAAAATTATATGAGACTGGTTTATGTTTGCCAATACATGATAGTTTGACAAAAGAGAACATCAAATATATCTGCGATCGAGTTAAGGAATTTTTTAAAAGTGAGAGAGGGGATGTTTAAACCCTTCTAGATTTCTAAATGAGGAGCTCAGATGACATCAATCGCCTTTAAAAATTTATTATTTACTCTCTTACATCTTATTCAACTTATCAGTCAAGGAGAGAATAGAAAATCTGAAAAACTTATAAATTTATCTATTCCTTATTCTAGAAAAATTGTTGAAAACAGATTTGAAAGAGATGAAGGGAAATTTAAATATGTTTTTTAGAAAAAACAATAAATTGTATGTAATTTTAGTTACATGAAAATAGTTTCTTTTGGTTTGTTAAAGGTTTTTACCTACAGGATTTTAAAGTTCTTTCTGCCTCAAAAAATCTATAAAAAACTAACTTCTTCTGATGTAGTTTCTAGGATTGCCTATGGGTCGATATGGAGTTTCTTTGGGACTTCAATTTCTAGAATTATTGTTTTATTGACTATGATTTTAGTCGCAAGGAGCTTGGGAGATGAAAAGTTTGGAGAGTTGGGAACAATACAGGCTTTTTCGTCTATGGTGGGTGTGCTAATGGGTATGGTACTTGGCAACACTTTAACCAGATTTATTGCACAGCATTCTATAAAAGACCCTATTAAAACAGGCAAGATAATAGCCTTGCTTTTAACTACTTCAACTTTTACAGTTATTTCTAGTGCGTTTTTAATAATACTATTCTCTGATTTTCTATCAAAAGAGCTGTTTCAAGCCCCACATTTAGAACACGCACTTCAATTAAGTTCAATACTAGTTCTTTCTTCGGCATTTAGAGGAATTCAGAATGGTATATTTTCAGGGCTAGAAAAGTTTGAATTAATAGCTAAGTTAAATATTTTCGATAGCATTCTTGCAGTTTTTCTAATTCTATCATTTTTATATTTAGGGGTTGACGGTGTGATTTTAGGCGCCTCTATAGCTGCTATTTCTGCTTCACTATTAGGTCAAGTTTTTTTAAAAAGGGAGTTGAGTCAAAGAGGTATAAAATTAACAATTAAGGGTTGTTGGGAAAACTATAGTATTTTAATTAGTTATAGTCTTCCAGGAGCACTAGCAGTCTTGGTAACTGCTCCAGTTCTTTGGTATGCAATGATTTTAGTATCTCAAAGCCCCAATGGTTTTGCCGAAGTTGGTGTTTATAATGCAGCATATCAATTCCATGGTCCAATGATTTTTATACCTATGATATTTACTTCTGTAAGTATTCCTGTATTGGTGCAGGAGTGGGAGAGTGATAGTTTTAAGCGTTTTTTGAAAGTTTATTTTGGAATAGTCAGTTCAATGCTAGCTGTTTCGATACCATTGGTATTAATATTATCTTTCTCAAGTCCTTGGATTATGTCTTTGTATGGACCTGGATTTTCTGAAAGCTGGTGGGTTCTAGTTTTGCTATTGGTTGCAGCCCCCTTTCATGGCCTATCAAAAATATCGGATTCAACTTTATACGCGATGAATAAGGCTTGGCATGTATTCTGGATTAAAACACTATGGGGGTCTAGTTTGATTATAATTACTATGATATTAGCCAATGAATACGGGTCTATAGGTTTGTCTTTGGCTTTTTTCATTTCTTATCTCATCGTTGGATTCTTATCCATGCTAATTATTCTCCAGCTAGTTAAAAATAAAACATCTTCTAGCTCCTCAAAAACATAAAAAAGAAAAGATATAAACTATGAAAAAAATCTTAAAGAAATTAATTCTTTACCTAAACGCAATAGAAATTCGTATTTTGATAAGTTATGAATATATTCTTTTGAGAGGTTTAAGTAAGAATTATCCAAGAGGGCTTCTGCCAAGAATTTGGAGAAATCCAGAGATTATGAAAGATCCAATACAGCTATCTAGATTTTTATCAGTTGATGATAATATTTTGCTTGTGGATATTGGAGCCTACACAGGCCATTGGGCTCAAGCATTCCTTGATATTTTTCAGCGTTCAAGTGTCAAAGCATTTGAACCAGATTCGTCCTCATTGAACAAGTATGCAGAAAGGTTTATAAATAGGGAGAATGTTGATATACACGAAATTGCATTATCAAATAAAAGCGGATTCTCATATTTTCATATAGCTGAATCTTCCGCATATTCAAGTCTTGAGAGTTCGAACATTTTGAACCGAGGTGAGAGTGAATATATTAAGAAGAAGAAAGTCAAATTATCAACTCTCGATGAGATGGATATTGAAACTAGTTCATTTGATCGTATTTTTGTTAAGATTGTTGTCCAAGGGCATGAAGCTCAGGTAATAAAAGGTGGTGCAAATTTTTTTAAAAATGTTGATGTTGTCCTTGTAGAAACTTCATTTTCTTATGGTGATGAAAATACCACACCCTCTTTCCCTGAAGTTGTATCAGCGTTACATTCGTCTGGTTTGTATCCAATAATTTTTCAGGACTATGGTAGAAAATTAGGTCCTTATGCATGGCAACGAAGTGTGATTTTTGTCAGAGCTGATTTATTAAGTTTGGCCGAAAGCTGGACTATGTAGAAGAATTCTATCTGGAGCAATGATTGAAAATTTCAGAGTATAAAATTAGCAAAGATTCAATATTAGTACTTATATTTTCTATATTATCGTTTTTTAGTATTGATTTTATAGGTCGATTAAAATTCTCCGAATTATTTGCATTGTTAGTCGTTTCTGCATCATTTTTTTTGCAAAGAAAAGAAAAAAGTAAAGGTTTCTATCTTATTGTTTTAGGTTATTTAGTTATTTTGCTTGGATTAATAATTACAGATATTTATAACTCAACACCTATAAAAGACTTGTTGAAGGGTTGGGCTATGGTTGGTATCGGACTAGTAACAATTATTTTCCTAACAACTCGATTCACTGAGAACTTCGGTAACGTATATTTGTATTTAATTTCTTTATCGGTTCTTATGTTATTTAACATTGATGACAATATTATGAAAAATTCTAACTATTTTAAAACGGCATATGCTCCCGCGCTAATTCCTATATTTTCTATTATTGCTAATTGGTTGTGGTCAAAAAAACAATACTTGTCAATACTTTTTATACTGGCATGTGGCATCTTATTTATACTGCTTGATGCTAGGGCCTATGGTGTTATCTTTGTCTTTGCTTCTTGCATAATTTTGTTTCATTTGAAATCGAAAAATTTTGAATTTAAAGTAAAAATTTTATATTTAGTGAGTATTTCTTTTTTAATGTATGGTTTATATGCCTTCTATGCATATCAAGTTGTTAACCATGATTTTGGAGGGACTAATACAAAACAATTAACTGTTTTGAAGAACCCTTACAATCCTTTTGAGCTAGTTTTAGAAGGAAGAAAAGAAATATTAGTCTCAATACAGGCAATTAAAGATAGACCTTTTCTAGGTTTTGGATCATGGGCAAGAGATAAAGATAAGAAGTACGAAAGAAAATTGAATTCATTGCAAAAAACTACTAGCTACGAAATTCCTCTTGGTGTAATTCCAAAACATTCAGTACTCCTTGGTGCTTGGATTTGGGGGGGGATTATTAGTCTAATTGGAGTGATCATTGTAGTTTTTAGTATGTTTGCAATGTTTATTGCAAGATTACACCAGAATCATGAGTGGTTACCTATTATCAGTATTTATTATATTTTCAGTTTATGGTCTTTATTTTTTTCTCCAGTTGGGCATCTTAGAGAAACATATCCTTTTATAATTTCACTTTTGATTGTAACCGCCTTACCATATTATCAAAATAAGAGATTTATGATAAAGTAAAACTAGAATTACCCCATATTAGTCTTTATTTTGAATCCCCTGATGAGCCTTATTAACTATCTTAAAGGGTAAACCACCTAGAGATAATTTTTTATTTCTATTTATACTTACAAGAAATTTCGCAGATATTAATATTATTGTTTTATGATCTTACTTCTATCAAATGAATAAAAGCCGAATAAAAGTTCTCATATCAACCGGAAATGGAAGGCTACATTTGATTATGTCAGCTAAATATTTAATGAAACATAATATAGATGTCCACATTCTAACTGGTTGGTTACCAAGAAATTTGGATGGCATGTTGATTAAAGTGGCAACATTCTTAACAAAGCATAGGAATTTAGCCGCAGGAATGAAAAAGAGATTCATGCATGAATCTCGTTCCAGCATGATATCTTGCCCTATTCCAGAATTTCTTACTCAATTTTTACTGTTGTTTTCAAGAAAGACAAAATTAATTACTAAAGATACTGCTGTAACAATTGGTTGGAGTTTTTTTGGCTGGTACAGTAGTCGCTATATTAACAACTATGACATTTTTCATGTTCGAGCAGGCGCTGGTCGAGGTGGAGCTATTAAGAAAGCTATTATGAATAATATCAAGGTAGTTGTTGATGCGAGCATTGCGCACCCTTCTTTTTTTGATAGAAATGTTAACTCTGAACTTCAAAGAAATAATCAGGATCCTTTTATTACCTTAGAGAGTAAATTTTGGAAAATGGTTTTAGAAGATTGCTATTCTGCTGATATGATTTTAGTAAATTCTGAATTTGTTAAGCAAACATTTGTAGAGTCCGGATTTGATAAAAATAAGATTAGAGTTGTTTATTTGGGTGTTAGGAAAGACTTTTATAAATTAAAGGCTTTATACGAAAAAGAAAAAGTCTTAAATATATTGTTTACAGGATCTTTTGAATTAAGAAAAGGCGCTGAATATATCTTAAAGGCAGCACAAAAATTTGATCAAGAGGGCTTTGCATATAAGTTAACAATTGTTGGGTCTTCTTCTGATGCTGAATGGTTGTTAAAAAAATATCCAGTCAAGCATATTGATATTGTAGGCCATGTGCCTCAAGATCAACTAAAATCATATTTGTCTAGTTCGGATGTATATCTTTTTCCCTCACTAGCTGAGGGATGCGCCTCATCTGCAATGGAAGCAATGGCAGCTGGCTTGCCGGTTATTGTTACTAATGAGAGTGGACTACCAGTAATTGATGGCAGAGATGGATTAAAAATTCCTTCAATGAGTGTGCATCATATCGTTGAGTCCATATACAGACTAGATAATGATATAAAACTAAGGAAAATTCTTGGTGAAAATGCAGCAAATACTATTGCTGAAAAATATAGCTGGGATCTATATGCACAAAAAGTAACAGGCATATATAAAGAAGTTTTAAAGATTGAAGAATAATCTATGAAAATATGTTTTGTTACAACTGGAGATGTTTCTGTTATGGCAACCATGAAACGTTCCACAGGCATGGCAGAATCTTTAATTCGACTGGGAAATGTGGTATCTATTATCGCGCTAGACTGTCCAGCTAATAGGGAAAGGTTTTCATATGAGTGTCCCAATGCAAAGATACTATACTTTTCCAAGGCAAGTGTAACTAGAGAGCAGCAGCAAAAAAAAGATTTACTTCATCTTGAAGCGCCGGATTTGGTTTATGTTGCAAGTCTAGGATTTAGAAACTGGCTTCATAGATTTAACATTAATACTCCCAATACTAGGTGTGTTGTTGAACACTCAGAACTAACATCCTCAATTAAGAACTTCAGTCATTCAAGAAGGTGGGCTTATCGCTTTCTTGAGTTTTTATGTCCTTTTATTTATGATGGTCAAGTGGTCGCAAGTAAATATTTATATAACCATTTTCTTAATTCTATATTAACAAAAGGCGCTGAAAAAATCTTATATAGTCCTTATGCTTTCAATAAAAATATCCTTGTTTTAGACAAAGTAAAGCTTCGCTCGCTCCGGGAAGAATATAAAGGACAAAAGGTTGTTTTGTATATGGGTACATTGAGAGGCAATTATGGTTTCTTTGACTTGATTGAGGCAGCTATAATTTTGAAGAAACAAAATATAAATTTAAGGTTGCTCGTTATTGGTGGCGGTAGCCATAAGGACTTAGGTATGGCAATGGTAAAGAAAAAGAAGCTTGATAAGGTTGTTAAATTTCTTGGGTATGTGCAAGAGGAAGATTTGGGTATGTATTTTAAGATTGCTGATGTGTTTGTTTCTCCGCTATACAATACAACCCAAGATTGGGCTAGATGTCCGGGTAAGTTATTTATGTATTACCCTTTTAATAGACCTATTGTAACTTGTCGTGTTGGAGAGGCCTTGGAGCTTTTACCTGATAATGAATATTTTTATAATGAGGGAAGCGCTTCCGATATGGCGGATAAGATTCAGAAGGGCCTTGATTCTAATATAGTCATTTCTCGGTGCGATGTGTCTCAGCATGAGTGGAAAGCCAGATCACAAGATTTAATCACCTGGAGTCAGAAATTGTAATATGAAGCCTAAAGTTGCCTTTTTTTTACCAGTTAGGAATGGAAGTGAAAGAGTTATAAACAAAAACTATAAAACTTTTGCTGGAGTAGAGGGCGGACTCCTTAAGTTGAAGCTACTTCAGTTATTCGATGTAGTGAACCTAGATGAAATTATTTTATCCACAAATTGCGAAAAATGTATTGAAATAGCAGAAAGCTTATCCAATTCTGATAAAAGGTTAAAGATTGTAAGAAGGCCAGAATATTTATGTCAGAGTTATACGGACTTGCAAGATTTAATCAAATATGTTCCAACAATTACGAATGCAGAACATATTTTGTGGGGACATGTGACTACTCCATTTGCAGATCATAATGATTACAATCTAGCAATTGATACTTATTTAAAGCAGTTAGTTTATGGTTTTGATTCATTGATTAGTGTCCAGAAATTGCAAAACTATATTTATAACTATAAATTTGAATTAATAAATAATCCAACTATATTGCCTTGGCCTAGAACACAAGATTTAGATTGTTGTTATGAGTTAAATCATGCAATGTTTATTACCAGAAGGGAAACGTATCTAAAAAGTTCTAACAGATGTGGAGTCAACCCTTATCTTTTCTCAATGGGTAAAATTAATTCTATTGATATTGATACAATGGAAGATTTTTACATTGCAGAAATGCTTTATGGTGTTTCTAGGAGTAAAAGTGGATGAAAATATTTGGTCTAAATATTTGGCAACTTTTAATGAAGACTACCGATATTGTTTTATCCTTTCTAAACAATTTTATTAATTTTTTAAACTTGCTCAATTTTAAACAAAGGGCGATATTGAAATTAAATGACAAAAATTTAGGTGAAGGTGGAGATGTTTTTATTGTTCTAAATGGTCCGTCTATATCCAATCAAGATTTATGCAAGCTAGAGGGGAAATGCACTATTTTTGTGAATAGAGGTTATCAGCATTCATGCTATGAAAGAATAAAGCCAAAATATCATGTCTTTGTCGATTCGAAAATGTTAAACGGCATATGGTCTATAGATTGGTTTTATAAAATTAAGTCATTATCGCCTGATACTACTTTTATTCTTCCAGTAAGCTGGTACCATAAAAAAGAATTTAAAGAGCTTTATTTATCTGGTGTAAAAATTCATTGGATGACAACTAAATATAGACTATCGAGTCTTGGTGTTGCAGGTAATTGTATTGAGTTTGCAATGCAACAGAATTTTAAAAAAATATTTATTACAGGCTTTGAGGCTACTGGAATTGCTCATGAATTGTGTAATTCTCGGAGTCACTTTTATGGGATTAACTCTGAGAATAATAGAAAAAATACTCTAGACTATGCTCAAGATTTATATATGCACTCAACGCACTTAAGGTCTCTCAATAGACTTGCTGACTATGCTTCAAAAAAAGACATAAAAATAGTAAATTTAACTCAAGGTGGGATCTTGGATATGTTTCAAAGAGAAGATTTTAATAAAGCAATTGAATAATTCATCTATCATCTATAGGTAAATTAACTAAGTAGATATTAAAATTATGCATGAAAGGAGCTCGATATGTCTGTACCTGCGAAATTTTAAAAATTCACTGTTTTCCTTAATAAAGAACCAGTCTTATGAGTAAACAATCATCCGGCGTTCCTCTTATAAGTTTTCTATGTGCTACATACAATGGGGAAAATCTTTTCTTCTTGCATAATATAGATAATTTGATTGCTTTACTGGATAAATCTGGGATAAATTATGAAATTATAATATCGGATGACTGTTCTTCTGATAACACATGGGAAATTTGTAAATTATTAAAGCAAAAGCATGAAGGAAAAATTCATTTACATCGACAAAAAAATAATATTGGTGTTTATGAAAATTACAATTTCATGATTAACAATTCTAGAGGCAAATACTTTGCAATTATGGATCAAGATGATAAGCCAGTGTATGCTTTCTATGAGCGAGCTATAAATTTCTTAGAAAATAATAATAATTTCTGTTTGGCACATTCGCATTCAAGAGTTGTCAGTTGTCAAACTAATAATGTTATAAGGTATGAAACATGTTTCAAAATGGGTGTTGGTGAAAAACCAGAAGAAAGGTTCTTGAATACTATAAAAAATAATGAAACCTTGGCTATGGCTGGAGTTATAAGAAAGGAGGTGGCTAAAAAAACTACTGGTTTTAGAGATATTCCTGGAGGAGATCATATATTTTTAAATGAGCTTTCTTTGTATGGAAATTTTTATTGCGTTAATGAAATTGGATATGAATACTATGAAGACGAATTTAAATACATCAACTCTTCCGATATTTCCAAGATAACTGGTAGAAATTTTTTTCTTAACTCCTTGTGGATTTTTCACAATATACTTTCATTACATCGTTCACAATTATTTTATAAACTTGAAATTTTTATTCTCATTTTTAAAGTAATTAGATTACAAAAAGTATTCATTGTTAAGGATATTTATACAGTAGTTAAATCTTTATTTTTGTTACCCCTTATGTTTAAAAAAAGAAAAAATGAAAAAAAATTTTAATATTCTTGACTGCACATTAAGGGATGGGGGCTACTATACTAATTGGGATTTCGACAAATCTATTGTTAAATCATACCTCGAATGTATCAACGATCTGCCAATAAAATATATAGAAGTTGGATATAAGGGGTGTTATCAAAGTGAATATAAAGGGCAATATTTTTTCTTGCCTAATTCTACGCTAAAGTTTATTAGTAATTGCACTACTAAGGATCTAGCAATTATGCTTGACGCCAAAGATGTTAAAGTTGACGGTAATTTTAAGCAATCGATGATTGAGGTAAAGAATTATATTTCTTTGGTGCGTATTGCTACAACACCATCTAAGATTGAAAAAAGCCTTGAGATAGCCAGCGTATTAAAAGATTCTGGTTTTGAGGTAGCTCTCAATGTTATGAATATCTCTTCCATATACAATGAACAGCTTTTCTTTAGCTTTTTGAAAGATATCGAATCAAAAATTGATTACTTATATTTGGTTGACTCGTATGGTTCAATTTTTCCTGAAGAGTTAAAAAAAATAATTCTAAAGTTGAGAAAGCATACAAGTGTTTCACTTGGGTTTCATAGCCATAATAATATTGAACTGTCATTCTCTAATACATTGGCTGCCATAGAATGTGGTGTTGAGTTGATAGATAGTACTGTTTTGGGCATGGGCAGGGGCGCAGGAAACTTAAAAACAGAGTTAATACTCTCCTATCTAAAATCTCAAAAAAATTTAGAAGTTGATTTGAATCTTCTAGGAAGATTGGTCGAGATTTTTCAACCTCTTCATAACAAATATCGATGGGGTACAAATTTAGCTTATATAGTAGCTGGACTTTTTTCGATTCCTCAAGGCAATGTTATGAAAATGCTTGAAATTAATAGGTATTCATTAGCAGGTGTTTTAAAACGATTGCAGAAAAATACTATCACATCATTTCCTTGCTTTAAGAATAAAGACAAAGTTAAGAAGTGCGTAATAATTGGTGGCGGTGAAAGTATTTTGCTTCATTTCGAAGCCATTGAAGCCTATCTATTGCTTGATCCTGATATAACAATAATTCACTCAAGCTCAAGATATATTGGTCTTTTTAAGAATTTACCAAACAAATCAATTCTTGCAATACCCGGAGACCAAGTGTTGAATATAAATAGCTTTCTAGAATTTGCTGATGCTTGCATCTTAGCCTCTGCTCCAAGAGAAATTAACATTGCTAGTTATGACTTTAACAAAGTATTTGAATTGAATGATACACATTTTCCAAAATATAAGGACTCCCCACTATCCATAAGTTTAGATGTGGCTATAGAGTTGATGGCTGAAGATGTTAGACTTATTGGCTTTGATGGTTATAGTGAACTTAAAAACACGAAGCAAATTTTTCTAATGCAAGAAAATCAGTCCATTATCGATATTTTTACAGAAAATAGAGAGCTATTGAGTTTAACACCCTCAGGTTACAGAAATTTGATTCATGGCTCTATCTATGAAGAAATAGCTTAATGAACATAGAAAGATATAACTCTATCATTTTAGATTGCGATGGAGTTATATTTGATACTAACAACCTTAAACTAGAAGCTTTTAGAAAAGTATTGTGTGGATTTGATGACCAAGTTGTAAATAATTTCATTAAATATTTTAGGGAAAATTTTGGTACGTCTAGGTATGAGCTAACTAGGGTTTTTATAGAGGACTTCCTGGGGTTTGAGTGTAGCAAAGAGTTATTTGATGAGATCTTGGCAAGGTATGGTGATGAATGTTTAAGACTCTACCAGAAAGCAAGTTTGACCAAGGGTTTTTTGGAATTTGTTGATAAGTATAAAAACAAGAGAATTTTCATAGCATCTGGTGGTGATGAGACAGAACTTAAAACTGTTTTCAAAAATAGAGGACTAGATTGTTTATTTGTTGATATTTTAGGCTCACCAAAGAAAAAGGCAGAAATAGTGTAAGAGATTGTTGCAAGGGAAACAGGGAGTATTGTTATGATTGGAGATGCTAATGCAGATAAAATAGCTGCCTCAATGGCTGGAATAGACTTTATTTTTATGAAAGACTATTCAACTAGTTCTGGCATGGGCAAAGATCATGATTTAAATTGCATTGATAATTTGAGCGATTTGATTTGAATGAGACTGTTGCAATTTTTCTCTGCATGAAAAAAAAGTTATGTGGAAAAATCCTCATATTAGATATAGAGTCTGTAAGGTTTAGTTTATTGTATGGTAGATAATCAATCACTTTATTTGTCTGAGTTATCAAGAAAATTTTAATGCAAACAGGTAATAATTTTGCATCAGCAGAATATAAATGGGGTAAATATGCCAGGTTATAAGAAAACTAGAAGAGATACTTTAGAGACATTTATTCATAATTTTATCAATATTTCATTTAACATCTTTTTATGGTTCAGCTTTTACTACGAAAAACTGTTATTTGGACGTCATAAGCAACTTTCAAAAAATATTGAATTGAAAAATATATACATTGGTCAAAGGTGTTTTGTATTAGGAAATGGACCATCTTTGAATAATCAAAATATAGAACTTTTGCAAGATGAAGTAGTTTTTATGGTTAATCGCTCTTTTCTTGATCCTAGATATAGAGTAATTAAACCAAATTATCATGTAATTATCGATGACAAGCTTTCAACAGGAGAGTGGCCAATTACTTACCTTGATGATATTGCCGAGCAAAATCCGGAAGTTGTATTCCTGCTGAATAGCAAGTGGTTTAATTTGGAAATTTTTTCAGAATATAAGAAAAAATATAAGATTTATTGGATCGATCAAAGGTTAAAGTTGACCCCCTTAAGTGCTAATAAAAAAATTAATTTAACAAAGATAAATTATGGAGGATTTGTTGTAGAGCAAGGGATTATTTCAGCATCATACATGGGGTTTAAAGATATTTTTATTACAGGTGTTGATGGTGATGGTATTGCAAATTTGCTACTAAATCAAGATTCTCACTCATACGGGGTAAATGATGACGATATTAAAAAAGCCAGTTCTTGGCAGGGTATTAGACAGTCATTGTGCAGTGTCTGCAAGTGGTTGCTTTCATGGCATTATTTGGATAAATATATATTTGGTAATGGGTCTAAAGTTATAAATTTAACTGGTAGAGGAATTATTTCAATGGTTTCGACAGATGATTTTTCTAATATCAAACATTAGTATTAGTAAATGATTTTTTGTTCAAGATAAGAAGAATTCAAATGTGTGGAATTTTAGGTGAAGTATTTGACCAAGGTACAAATAGAAAAGATTTTGAAAAGCGTTTGTTGAGAATGACCCATAGGGGCCCAGATAGTTTTGGGACATACTTTGATGATCATGTTTCACTGGGCCAAACTAGACTCTCAATTATGGATATTTCAGATAAGGGTCAACAGCCCATGATTTCTAATTGTGGGAAATATATAATCATTTTCAATGGAGAAATTTATAACTTCAAAGAACTTCGACAGAAGCTGGTGAAGAATGGGGTTGAGTTCCGCTCTTATTCAGACACAGAAGTAATTCTTAATGGCTTTATTTCATACGGTGAGGGGTTTGTTGGTCAATTGAATGGGATGTTCTCATTCTCAATATATAACAAAATAACTAGAGAACTTTTTTTAGCAAGAGATAGAAGTGGAATTAAACCTCTTTATTATTTCAGTAAGAATGGTTTTTTTTCTTATTCTTCAGAGCTAAAAGCATTCTCACTTCAATATTTAACAAATAATCTAGAGGCAAAAATACTATTTTTACTCCTGGGATACATTCCAGAGCCTTATACGATATATGAAGAAGTTAGCATGTTTCCTGCAGGGCACTATGGATATTTTAGTGGAGGTAAACTTTCTATTTCGAGATTTTCACATTATCAATACCACCCTAAACATAACAAATCACATGATGAAATAGTTTCAGATTCAAGAGAAATTTTTTACAGGAGTGTTAAGCGTCATATGATCTCAGATGCTCCAATCGGTGTTCTTTTGTCAGGCGGATTAGACTCTTCTGCTATCGCCTCTATTGCTTCTCAAATGGGAGAACTAAATACTATATCTCTAGAATTTAAAGAAAAAAACTTTTGTGAGAAACCTTTTCAGCAGCTTATAGCAAAAAAATTTGGTACAAAACACACAAGTTGGTTGATAGATGAAAAAATTTTTATGAGTAATATAGAATTTTTTATTCAATCTATGGAACAGCCAACTATCGACGGTTTAAATACATTTTTAGTGTCTATGGCCGCAAGAAATAGTGGATTAAAAACAGTTCTCTCAGGAATTGGAGGGGATGAAATATTCTATGGCTACCCCTCATTTAGGGATTGCAAAACCCTAAATTTTTTAACATATATACCTTATACATTGATTAAAGCTTTTTTGCCATATAGAAGATTTAATAAACTAGAGTTGTTAAAAGCTGAAAATGGTCTTTCGTATTATCTTCCAAAAAGAGCTTTGTTTTCACCTTCAAATATAGCTAACATTCTAAATATTGACAAAAAAGAAGTTTATCAACTTATTTCTAAACTTTGGCTAACTTATGGACCAGAAGAAAGAAATAGTATCGAAGATGAAATCTCTCATTATGAATTAAATATGTATATGAAAAATCAATTATTGAGAGATGCAGACGTTTTTGGTATGGCAAATTCTTTGGAAATTAGGGTGCCATTCTTAGATAATGAATTGGTTGATTACTCTTTAAAAGTTGACTCCTCAGAAAAGATGGGAGCACTGAATAAAAGAGTCTTGGCAGAGCTTTCCCAAGATATATTGCCCAGAGAGATAATAGACAGAAAAAAAATGGGATTCACACTACCTTTTGAAAATTGGTTTAAAAAAAATATTAATCATTTTGATATTGATGCTGAAGCCAGTAAAAAATTTCTATCGGGAGAAATTTCATGGTCACGTTTTTGGGGACTTTATGTGCTTCGAACTTGGGACGATCAAATCAATGTAGTTTCATAGAGGTGAGTTTACTCTGAATATTCTTATTGTTTCAAATACTTCTGCCAAAAATCACCCAACTGATTTCCTAGTTAATAACTTTGTGAATGAATATCAGGCTGATGTAATTTATACCCAAAATGATTTGGAAAGAGTAAATTTTGTAGATAGAATTCTTAATAAATTAAATATAGAGCTGGATAAATCCAATATTAATTTGAGACTTACACAATCTCTACAAAAGAAGCCATATGATGCAGTCCTTATTGTTAAAGGAAATAGGATATATCCTTGGTTATTAAAAAAAATCAAGATTAGTTATCCAAATATTCTTTTAGTTTCATTCAGTGGTGACAATATGAGTAAATGGCATAATAAATCATTGCTTTATCATTACGGAGTTAGTATCTATGATTTGGTGTTAAGCATTAATATACCCAGCTACAGAAAGATGGAAAGGTTTTGCAAAGCTCCTGTCTTTTATTTTGATAAAGCTGCAGATGAACAGATTCATAGACCATTAACTCCCGCCATAGATGAGCCTAAATATGACGTCCTATTTATTGGTAGCTACGAAATAGAACGTTATAGGACATTATTATTTTTAGCTGATAATAATATTAAAGTTCATATATTTGGAAGTATGTGGAATAAATGCAAGAAAAAGGAAATTAGTCCTAATCTTGTCTTTCATAATTATGAACTATTGGGTGAAGAATATGTGAAAGCTTTATCAAATGCGAAAATCATCCTTGGCTTTTTAAGGAAAATTAATGAAGATACGCAAACTTCAAGAACATTTGAGATACCCGCATGTGGAAGATTCATGTTAATTGAGCGAACAGCTGAGCACACTTCTTTATTTTCTGAAGGGGAGGAAGCTGAGTTCTTTAGTAGCGACAAAGAACTGCTTAATAAGATTAAATTTTACTTGGAGCATGATTCAAAGAGAGAATTAGTGGCTAGAAATGGAAGGAAACGCATATTAAGAAGTAGATACTTTTTTACCGATTTGGTGCACAAGATGGCGAGTATCATGAATCAATTTTCAGGAAAAGAGCAAGATTTTGACAAGTAGAAGCAAAGTAAACTTAAGTGTGGTTGGTAGGTTTCATATTTTTGATTTAGCTAATCAGTTGAATAAAGCAGGAATTTTGCATAAGATTATCACTACTTATCCAAAATTCAAAGTTAAAGAATGGGGTATTTCTAGTAAACAAATCGTGTCCGAACCTTATCTAGAGCTATTGAATAGAATAAGGCATAAAATACCTTTTTTTACTAGTGACGGTATCAATAAATTTTTAAAAAAGAAACACGATAAAAAGTCAACTAAATATATCGATGAATGTAATATATTTATTGGGTTAAGTGGTTCAAGTCTCTCTTCGATTCTAGAGGCTAAATCAAAAAATAAGATTGCAATATTAGAAAGAGGTAGTTGTCATTATTCTTATGGAGTAAATATTCTTTCAGAAGAATATAAGCATTATGGGCAGGAATACCATCCCAACTTCCATCAATGGCAACAAGAACTTTTAGAATATGAATTGGCAGATTATATCTCTGTTCCCTCATCTTTTGTAAAGAGGAGTTTTGTAGAATATGGTGTACATGAATCAAAAATTTTTGTAAATCCATATGGTGTAAATTTGTCCCAGTTTTTACAGACCGAGAAAATTGATTCTGTTTTCAGAGTTGTTTTTTGTGGAAGGCTTTGTATTAGAAAGGGAAGCCATTATTTGTTGCAAGCTATGTTCGAGAGTGACATTCCAAATTTTGAGTTCTGGCATATTGGCGGAATTTCTGAAGATATGGAGCCTTTTATAAAAGAATACAATTCTGAAAAAATAATTTTTAAGGGGAGTATGTCACAGTCGAAACTCTACAAGATGTTTTCTCAGTGTAATGTTTTTTGTATTCCCTCCTTAGAGGAGGGGATGGCTTTAGTGCAATTACAAGCTATGGCATGTGGCTTGCCTCTGATTTGTAGCACCAATACTGGTGGCGATGATTTAATATCAGAGGATGGCAGAGAAGGATTTGTTATTCCAATTCGTAGCGTATCTGCTATTAAAGAGAAAATCCAATTTCTTTATGATAATCCAACTAAATGCCGCGCAATGGGGCTCGCAGCTAAAGAAAGAGTTATCAAAGGTTTTAGTTGGGATGATTATGGAAAGCGATATGTTGATTTTTTGAACAAAATTAAATAAATTTATATAAGTTGATACATCAAGTTATTAAGAATAATCTTTATAAGAGTATTGTTACTGCTCTTTTACCCATAGTTATTCAACTCTATTTTGTTAGATATGTTTCATACAATGTTGATAAGGACGTCTATGGTAATTTTGTAATATTGCAGATATTCGTTATATCGCTGTCATCTATATTGCTTACTATGCCTCTCAATGCCTTCACTAGGTTTTATAACGAAAGTACCAATAAATTAAAATTTTTGAATGAATTCAGAAGTATTTTGCTTCTAATGATAATTATTGGATTTTTTGCATTCATAGTGTATGCAATTATTTTCAGTAGGTTTGATTTTTCTACATTGATAATACTCTTACTCTACTTTATTTCAATGAGTAGCTTTTCGTTGGATAAAGAAGTGTTTTTGCTCAAACTAGAGAGAAGAAAATATTTCTATTTGCAAATGTTTGAAGCAGGTGCAAAATTTCTCATGCCCATTGTCTTTTATAGTATTTATGAAACGTTAGACTCATTTCTTTTTGGAATATTTTTTGGGTATCTTTTAGCTGTAATTTTTTTGCGTCTAAATCTAAGGGATCATCCTTTTAAATTTAGCTTGAATTGGAATAATTTAAGAATATATTTTAGCTATTCATACCCTACAATTTTTTTGTCCATGTTTGGCTGGGGGGTTAACTTTTCAGATAGATATTTTATTGATTATTTCTTAAAATTAGAGGATGTTTCGATTTATGCAATCCTTGCTCAATTAGCTGGTTTAGGTTATATTTTTGGACGTATTTACACATTACATGTGAATCCAATCATATATAAGGAATATAAGAAAGACAGCGTTCAAAGTTTTCACATACTGTTAAGTTATACTCGGCGTTTGGTGTTTTTTCTTGTCGCTATGTTCCTTTTATTTTTAGCATTACCCAGGGAAATATTTCTTATTATCCTTACAGAGTCGATTATAAACAGTGAATACTATTACGATGTATTGGTAGTTTTAAGCGTAAGTATTTTTTTTGCTGTTATACAGAATGCCTATAGCATGTTTTTTTCATTGGAGAAAAAGTTAAAAATAGTAGCTTATTTTTATTTTTTCGCATTCATTTTGAATCTTGTAGGGAATTTATATATCCAAAATTATGGAATTATAGCTGCCGCTTATTCTACATTGGCAGCGTTTCTATTTATAAATATAATGCAAATCTATTACTTAAAAAAGCATATCTTACGGACTCATCCGAATATGGAATGATTATAACTATCTAATACTTAAAATTCACAATCAATATAAAATTAACAAGTATGAGTTTAATTAAATATGTAGGATCTTTTTCTGCATAAAGAGAAACAATGACTTTATTGCAGTAACATTAGTAATTATGGATAAATTCGCAGAGGCTAAATTTGACGGCAAAAATATTTATATACATGGCAATGCTAGGAAAGCTCCCCTTTATTACAATCTTCTTTTGAAAAATTTCACAAGAGGCAAACGATTGCTTGATATTGGCTGTGGAGATGGAATCATTGGAAAAATAGTTGATAAAGATGTTGAGTATGAAGGCGTAGATATTGGAGCTGGATGTTACGAAGAAATAGAAAATAGCTCCGTAAAATATATAAGAGAATACACTGATCTTACATCATATGTCAAAGATAGTTTGACTGATGTAGCTCTACTGATAGATGTTTTAGAGCATACACCTGATTTTTCTGATTTATTTGTAACTTCATTAAAAATTACAAAAGATATCGTATTTGTCAGCCTTCCTAATGAGGAAAATATTCATGTGAGACTTAATTTTTTGTTTGGTAAAGGTATTGCTAGCCACGGATTGGAAATGCATGAAAAGCATTTGAATCATAGACATTTATGGCTAATAGAGATTTTCAAATCAGAAAATATATTAACCTCTCTTGCCAGGCAACATGGCTTTACTTTACATTCAAAGCACTACACCGTGGTCTTTCCATCCAAAAAATGGAAGCGATTAATATATAGAGTGGGTATTTTTTTCTTACCATGGAATTTAAAGGCAAGATCTGTTGCTTATATTTTTAAAAAAATTTAAGGCTTTCTTTTCTATTGAGGTATTTCTAAATTAGGATGAAGAAGATAATGATCCTTGCTGATTCCTATCTACCTGGACATAATGGAGGAGGGCCTGTAATTTCTATTTCAAACTTTGTTGAGCGGATGAAATTCGACTTTGAAATCTTGGTCTGTACTAGCGCTTATGATTTTGGAGAAATTAAGCCCTATAAAGATATCGCTATTGGTCAAATAATTGAACATCATGGTTATAAAATCATTTACCATAAAAAGTTGAATTTTTTTTCACTTGCTAAAACAATAAGAGAATTTAATCCTGCAAGTATTTATTTGAATAGCTTCTTTTCTTCTAATGTTCAGAGGGTGATTCTTTTAAATAAATTTTTTTTTACTAAGAGGCTTATTTTAGCAACTCGAGGTGAGCTGCAAACTAATGCTCTAAGTATTAAGCAAAATAAAAAGAATATATTTATATTCTTATCTCGCATAATTGGGCTTCATAAAAATATATTTTTTCAGGCAACAGATCAAATAGAGGTTAAAGCCATAAAATCAAAGTTAGAGATAGAGAGTTCCTACATTGCAGAAATTCCAAATATTGCCAAATTATATGAGTTTGGGCCACTTAAAAAGAATTCAAATGAATTAAAATTGGTTTTTGTATCAAGAATATGTAAAAAGAAAAATCTTAATTTCGCTATCCAATCTTTAAAAGGGTTAAAAGGGAGTGTTATTCTAGATATATTTGGCCCCATAGAAGATATTAAATATTGGGGATTGTGTCAAAATTCCATAAAAGGATTGCCTGAAAATATAACTGTTTCTTACAAAGGGAGTTTAGATAACCCATCTGTAATAGATGTAATGAGAAAATACCACTCCTTATTGCTTCCTACTCTTTCAGAGAATTATGGTCATGTAATTGTAGAAGCAATGCAAGTCGGTCTTGTGCCAATTATAAGTAACAAAACTCCTTGGAATAATCTAGAAAGGAACATGGCAGGCTGGAATATTTCTGTGGATAATTTATCTGAGTATACTCTAGCAATAAGTACACTTTATTCGATGGATAGTGAAAAATTTTTCCTCATGTCACAAAACTCTATCAATTACATACACAACAGGATAAAAAAAACATCTTTAATAGATAGATACAAGGAGATATTTAGTGAGTAATAAATTAAGTCTTTCAATGTTTAGCAATAAAACTTTATTGATTACTGGAGGGACTGGATCGTTTGGAAATGCTGTTCTGCGAAAATTTCTAAGCTTGGACATTGGCGAGATTAGAATCTTTAGTCGCGATGAAAAAAAACAAGACGATATGAGACGTAAGTATGCTGACAGTAGATTGAAGTTCTATATTGGCGATGTTCGAGACTATGATTCAATTATGAATGCAATTACAGGAGTAGATTATGTATTTCATGCAGCGGCATTAAAGCAAGTTCCTTCTTGTGAATTTCACCCAATTGAAGCGGTTAAAACAAACATACTTGGCACAGAGAATACGCTCACAGCTGCAATTAATTCAAATGTAAAGCGCGTTATTTGTCTCAGTACTGATAAAGCGGTTTATCCAATCAATGCAATGGGTATGTCTAAAGCAATGATGGAGAAAGTTATTGTTGCAAAATCTCGACAAGCCAAGGAGTCTACCATAATATGTTGTACAAGGTATGGCAATGTAATGGCTTCTAGAGGTTCTGTAATCCCTTTGTTTGCTGAATTAATCAGTAAGAATCAAGAATTAACTTTGACTGATCCAAATATGACTCGCTTTATGATGACCCTAGATGATGCTGTTGATTTAGTTTTATTTGCCTTCACAAATGGCGAACCTGGGGATATTTTTGTCCAGAAATCGCCAGCTGCGACTGTTAGTGTGGTTGCTAAAGCATTAAGTGAATTAATGGGGAGAAATAATTATCCTTCTCGTGTTATTGGGACAAGGCATGGAGAAAAGAGATACGAGACTTTACTTTCTAGAGAGGAAATGGCGTGTGCCGAAGATATGGGAAATTACTTTAGAATTCCTCCAGATCTAAGAGATCTTAATTATGCTAAGTACATAGATGCAGGGGAGGAGGCAATTACCAATTCAGAAGAATACAATTCAGATAACACTATACGCTTGGATGTTCAAGATATGAAATTGCTTTTAGGAAAACTAAAGTTCATTCAGGCTGCTTCCAAGGGGGAAATTATTGATCCAGAAGAATAGTTTATCGGTCTTGGTTACTGGAGCCGAAGGCTTTATTGGAAGAAATACCGTTATTCGTTTGAATGAACTTGGGTTTAGAACATTGAGTTTCACTAGGAAAACCCCCATTTCTTATTTACCAGACTTGATTGAAAAGTCAGGCTTTATTATTCACTTGGCAGGTGAGAACAGACCAGCAGATGAGAAAAGTTTTAATGAAATTAACGCTGGTTTGACATCTAGAGTCTGTGATCTGGTTGCCAACTCAGGCAGAAATATTCCCTTGATATTGGCTTCCTCTTCTCAAGCTAGGCTTAACAATCCCTATGGAAAAAGCAAACTAGAAGCCGAAAATTTGGTAAGAAGACTAAAGGCCAGATCAAAATCTCCTGTGTTCATCTTTCGACTGCCAGGTGTGTTTGGAAAATGGTGTAAGCCCAATTACAACTCTGTTGTAGCAACATTTTGTTACAATATTTCCCGAGATTTACCTATAAATATAAATAACCCTTTAACTGAGTTAAGTCTTGTGTATGTTGATGATGTTGTCAAAGAATTTGTTGATATTGTTCAGGGATATAGAAGCTGCAAAGAGTTTTGTTCTATCCAGCCAGAATACCAAATAAATTTAAATGATTTAGCATTAAAGATTAAGTCTTTTAAAGATAGTAGGAATTCGCTTATGATTGATAGAGTTGGTTCTGGTTTTACTCGAAAGTTATACTCAACTTATGTAAGTTATTTACCCACTATGGATTTCGCATATTCATTACCATCTTATAGTGATAATAGAGGCATATTTGCTGAAATTCTTAAAACAAAAGATAGTGGTCAGTTTTCATTTTTTACTGCTAAAGCAGGTGTTACAAGAGGTGGCCACTATCATCACTCTAAAACTGAAAAATTTCTAGTTGTCAAAGGTGAGGCAAGATTTAATTTCAAACATATTGTGTCTGAAAAGAAATATGAAATTCATACTTCTGGAGATAAGCTAAAAGTAGTAGAAACTGTCCCAGGATGGTCCCATAGTATTACCA
>Ga0181566_10001037_pt1 | contig 22703 bp, 17 predicted proteins | sample 101ome_15_FD_133762 | JGI IMG/M metagenome (GOLD analysis project Ga0181566, IMG submission 133762) | Coastal salt marsh microbial communities from the Groves Creek Marsh, Skidaway Island, Georgia - 101402AT metaG (megahit assembly) | ecosystem: Environmental > Aquatic > Marine > Intertidal...
TAATCGGCTGAATCTAGACCAAGCTTGAGCACTGATTCATGTCCCCACGCAGGATCTCACAGCACAACATCAAGCTTCTTGGATGGTGAAAAGCACTCTTCCAGAGGTTGCCTTTAGCTGGATTTGAAACAGTCCCATCGCGCCTCAGATATCCAAACCATTCACCATGATCCACATCCTGAAAATGGCCAAAGGCCCAATCGTGCGTTTTTTGATGGATATCGGCATATTTTGGATCCTCAGTCAGCAGGTGGGCATAGGTGCTGGCGATGAGGGTCTCGCTGTGGGGCCACCAGAATTTCATGTCATGCCAATATTCTTGGACGGGCGAACCGTCCAAAGAAGTGAAGTACAGTAGGCCCCCGTGGTCTTGATCCCAGGCTCGATCCCACATCCATTGGAGCATTTGTGCTCCTGCCTGGATCCATTCCGATTGTCGTCGAACCGCCCCTTCCTGCATGATAAACCACGCAGCTTCAATAGCATGACCTGGATTAAGGGTTCGGCCTTCAATGTGTGGGCTGATGTGCCCCTCTGGTGTGGCGATTTCCAGGACACAGGCTTCTTCAGGCCGCACAAAGCAGGTGAGGATCTTCTCAATCATACGGTCGATGATGGGGTTGAGGGTGTCGCTCATCCCAAGAGCTGCCCGGAGTTCCTGGGCTGTGACCAAAGCAATCATATACGGGCCTAGGGCAATCAGTGGGCGTGTTGAGGTCCCCTTGGGTTCCATTTGGCTGTCCGGGTCAAAATTCCAATGAATGAAATGACGCAGCAGTTTCTCCGCCTTCTTAGCCATATCCACTTGCCCGGTGAGCTGGGCATAGCGTGCATAGGCGATGGCAGCAAAGGCTTCGCTGTAGGCATAGCGTCGCTTTCGCAGGGCTTGGCCTTCCTTGTTGAGTAGAAAAAACATACGCCCATCTTGATCGAAGCCATGGTCAGACATGAAGGATAAGCCCGATTCGGCCCAGTCAAACCAACGTGAATCCCGTTTCCAGACCTGATGAAGACGAAGCAAAAGCCAGCTCATGCGACCCTGGGCCCAAAGTGATTTGTCGCTTTCGTACGGGTTGCCCTGTTGGTCCAAACACGAGAAAAACCCGCCAAAAGTGTTGTCCAGACATGCTGGGAACCAGAATGGTAAACAATCCTCAAGCAAAAGGCGCTCATACAAGCTGGCGATGCTTGCTCGATCAGTGCGATGCTGGATGGATTTGCCTCCAAGACCTCTCTGGGCTTCCTTTCGCAAATTTAAGAGGTTATCGGGAGTTGGCGTCATGGGAGAAATGCTAAGGCAGGTTTTGGCAATGGACGTTCGATTTCATCGAGACGGTAGCCAAATCCGCTTCCAGCAACCGATGTTAGATCGACTTGGCCCTCCCGCCTTTGATAGAGACCTGGGTGAATGAGAGCCTCATATTGGCTGGCCTCCGGATAAAATTGCATGGCGTTGGTTTCAACACCCATGATCGTGCCCACTCGAGAGGCGAGCAGCACATGTGGGATCTGTGCTAGCATGGGATTGGTTAAATCCTGAACCATGATTCCCATGCCGTGGGCCTTGGCCCAACAAGCACTCAGGATGGCCCCTGTTTGGGTCTTGCACGTTTTCAATGCCACCCCCGTCCAGCCGAGTTCGCGACCTCTGGCCACCCATTGCCAGTCGTGCGCGCTCTCATCCAGAAATAGAGGCTTGCGGGAGGCAACACTGTGGACGTCGATCGGATGGTCGGCTAATTCGTAGGGGAAGGGCTGCTCGACATACAAAAGCATGCCATAGATCCTGGGGTGGTCGTCGCGTAGTTGATCGAGAATTTGATTGACGTAATCTGGGTCAGTCACGGTGCAGTTGAAGTCGGCTGTGAGCCAGCGAGCGCCATGCTGCAGCGCTATTTGCCCCACGGCAACGCAGCGATCATAATCCCACCTGGCATCATTCCCTCTGAGTTTGATTTTAAGACAACGCAGGCCGTCCCGCTCTATCCAGTCGGCCAGGAGGACGGGGTAATGATCTTGGGGTTCCTTCCCTGTCAGTTCGTCCTCATTCAGGGGATCAAGCCCACCCACCAGATGCCAGGCCTCAAGTTGCTTTGGGACCGAGTCTGTCATGAATTGGGCTGGATGCAGTTGATCAAAACATAGGCCTTGTGGGGTAGCAGCCGGCTTTAGGTAGCGGCTCAGTGGGTGGGCCAGGTGGTCGGGCCCATAGCAATCCCATGAAGGGAGTTGGTTGGCTTTGCCGTAAGCGTCATGCAGAGCAATGTCGAACAAGGAGAGACAAATTAGTGCAGCCAGCCAAGGCATAGGAGGTTTTTGATTCCGCTCTTGTTGGTTGAAATCCTGCCAAATCGATCGCAGGCGTTCTTGTTGAAACAACCACCCCAACTCAAGTGCGTCCCCATGTTCTTGGTATTGCACCCACTCATGCGAGAGCCGTTCACAAAACTTTTGCATGGTTACTAGGCGTTCTTGCAGAGGTAGGGGTGCTGGCCAGGCCCATTGCACGCTCAAGGGGGTTTCTCCCCAGCCCTCATGCAGCTTCCCTTTGGAGTCGGAAACCATCATTTGCGCTCTTGCGACAACGACCTCGGTCAGGATTTCACTGCCAAATTTGAGAGGCAGCCGGGTCTGGACCGGAAGATAGTAGAGGCTGAGCCCCCTCACGGTGATGCCTGTCGGGTGCATGGATCGAGCATGGTTTAATGCAGGGTCAACCTGCAAGAGTGACTTTTCAGTCTGTTGATTCGCCAGCAGGTTTACGGGCTTCGGTCATGGGGATGAAGGGCGCTCGAAGGTGGGCGTATAGCCATACTTCGAGTGGTCGCACCCATGGTAGCAGTCCGCGAAGGGGCGAATAGAGAAGGCGCAGCCGCAGAGCTGAGAGTAGCATGGTTAGAGAGGATCGGAAGAGAGTTTGGGTGACCTTTGATCCGAGTTTGTCGGTCCACTCGGTGGGGGTCTCCAGGATCCGGTAGCCTTTTCGCTTGAGCAGGTAGAGAAGGTTGACGTCAAAAGCCAGGTCGGCAATTTTGAGATCCTCTTGAATTACCCGAATGCTCTCGCCTCGGAATACTTTTGCAGGGCACTGGGTGTCTTTCACATTGAGTTGGAACAATCCCTGAACAATGGCATGGAAGACACGACTGGCGAGTCGGCGTGTGAAGGTTTGAGCCTGATGGAGTCGTGCCCCTGGTAACCATCTCGAGCCAATGACTCCGTGAGTTACTGGGTCGTTCCTGCAGGTTTCCAGAAGTGCCAACATCGCTTCTGCTGGGGTGGCTCCATCGGCGTCGGTGTAACCGATAAAGCCTGCCTTCTGCGTGTGACGGATACCTTCAATAAGAGCACCGCCTTTACCTATGGGGGCCCTGTATTCTAGGGCAACAATGCGAGAATCTTTCTTGGTAAATGCTTGCACGACCGAAAGGGTCGCATCACGGCAACCATTGAGCACCACCACGATGCGCCAGGGAATAGGACATTGGTCGGTCAAACATTTCAGGTAATGATCAAGGGTTTCACCGATACGCTCAGCCTCATTGTAGGCAGGCATGAGTAGGGCGAAACATGCAGGGGAAACGTCTACGCCGAGGGTCTGGTGCCCTTCCGCTGTCTTTGGATGAGTGGGTTTCATCGATGAACTCCCGCCAGCACATCGCGCGGTTTCATTGGAATGTCCAGAGGCTCCAGCGGCATGGGAGATGCGTGGTCCAGGTGTTGGCGTGCGATATGGAAAAAGGCTTCCCGAGTTCGTGCCTGGCGCATGGCATGGAGGAATTCTCCGTTTCGATCGATGCCCAATCCGATAAAGTTCAAATATTTCTTCAAACGATTGATATGCGCCTCATCGCTCACAGGGATGTAGCGTAGGGTATGGTAGAGATCCTCAATATAAGCGAGGACATCCTTTCCAGTGGGCAAGGGAGGCTCCTGCCCCTTTGCAAGTGCTCGAATTTGGTCAAATAACCATGGGTTACGGATGGCTCCTCTGCCAATCATCCATCCCGCTCCCTGAGTCTGCTTGTGAACTTGCATCGCATGCTTTGCCGAATGCACGTTACCATTAATCAGAACAGGGAAGGGGAGGCTTGTCACCGCTTTGGCAATGGCGTCGTAATCGACGGCAGAGCGATACATCTGCTTGACGGTCCGTCCATGGAGGGTGAGCAAATCAAGCGGGTGCCTGGCAAACACGCTCAGGAGCTTGTCCAATTCGTGGCTTGCCTCGAAACCAAGGCGCGTCTTCACTGAAAAAGGAAGGCTGATGGCTTCCCTCAGGCTACCTAGGATGGCATCCACCCGCTCGGGTTCTCGCAATAGACCACCCCCAGCACATTTTTTGTAAACAATGGGCGCGGGGCAGCCGAGATTCAGATCGATGCCAGCCACAGGATGCTTGGCTAATTCCTTGGCTGTCTTGATCAGTGCCGGGATGTCATTGCCAATCATTTGGGCTATGACGGGACGCCCAGTGGGATTTTGATCTATGGAGCGTAGGATAAAGCGATCCGGGCGCGATGTGCTATGCACCCGAAAGTATTCGGTAAAATAGAGGTCTGGACCTCCCCGAGCCTGCATGACTTGCCAAAACTCAAGGGATGAGACCGCCTGCATGGGAGCCAAGGCGCTGAATGGCACGGAGCTGGCAAGAGCCTGGCGGTAAACTTCCACATGGCTTGGGCCAGAGGCAGGGGTCGAGCAGGTTTTCTGGCTCATCTGGTTTTTCGGATGAAGAGGATCGATGAGCCACCGAAGACCAGATTGGGTAGCCAGGCTGCCATGAATGGCGGCAGGGTGCCTCGTGTCCCAAGAGCTAGGCCAAGGCGCAAAAGAATAAAATAGCCGAAACAAAGGAAGATACTGCTAGCCACCCCGGCAAAGACATTCTTGCGGCCGGATGAGGCACCAAATGGGATAGCGATCAGGACCACGACCAGACACGTGAAGGGCCAAGCGATCCGTCCATGGAACTGAGTGTTCAGCCTGGCATTCATTTCCGCAGGAATCGCTGCGTGAAAAGATTGGTAAGCGAGTATTTCCCTGAGCGAAATCTGCGCCTCTTTGGCCATACGCACTGAACTCATATTGTTAATCTTCAATTCAGTTTTAAATGCCTGAGGCGTCTCTGTGAAGGAGGGTTGGGTCAGCCGATCATGGTGTCGGGTCTGGGGCATGAGCACCTCGCCTGCTTTGGTTGTATAAATCTCATTGGCATCTAGAAAGGTCCAAACACCTTCTTCCCATTTGGCCGATGCAGCCTCAATACGGTGCTCATTCAATTCAGAGCGCTCCAGAACCACCCATGGACTGATCATTTCACCAGTTTGTGGGTTGTAACGTTTGATGAACCACTTGCGTCCGTCACGGTGGTTGTGGAAAAAGACCTGCTCCTGCCATCCAGGATTTGACTGGTTCGTTCCTTCCTGCCCAAAGCCACGCAACAGGGCATGAGAAGCTTCAGCACTCTTGGCCCCCCAGGTTTCATTGAGGCATAGCAGCAGGATACTGAAGGCAAATCCCCAAAACAAGTAGGGGGCACACAGCCGCCACCAGCTGACTCCGGCTGCTCGAATAGCCACATATTCGTGATGCCGAGACAAGTCGGTGAGCGTGTAAAGCAGGGCGAGAAGCAACGCAATGGGCAAAATGGTCCCTAAAAATTCAGGCAACTTGATTCCGTAATAACGCAAACAAGCTGATAGAGGCATCCCAGAATCACGGAAGTCTTCTGCCATGGCCAACCAGTCGAAAGAAATCCAAAAAATGAGGAATCCCACCAGGCAGTAACCCAGAGGAATGAATAACTCTCTTGTCAGATAACGATCAAGCAAGCGCATGACGAACTTCGAAGATTGGAGCACAAACTTAGATAGCACTCAAGCCTGGCTGCCAGCGGCATCGGATCGGGGGGGCGGGCTTCAGGGAAGGTCAATGGTGAAGATCATGAGAGTCGATCATTGCCTCCAACAAGGCAAGCAATCTAGGATCAGAACATGAAAACGTGCCCCACGACACGGCCAGGACTACGAATGCCTGCTTGGGTGACCTCACTGAGCTACCTCTTTCTCCTTTTTTGGGCGGCCGGCGCCCAGGCTGATGAAGACTCCTTTCTTGATGATCTGCAGGAGCGCACCTTTGATTGGTTCTGGGAATTTTCCCCTCCACCTCATGGATTGACTTTGGATCGAGCCCCTCACGAGGGAGGGTTCTGCAGTGTCGCAGCTTTGGGCTTTGCTCTCACAGCCTACCCAGTGGGAGTCGAAAGGGGTTGGGTGACTCGAGACGAGGGAATTGAACGCACCTTGAATACACTACGCTTCCTCATGGAGGCACCCCAGCATGACGGTGCCAATGCCACCACGGGGTACCGAGGATTTTTTTACCATTTTATCGATCCGGATACAGGTTGGCGATTTCGTCAAGTTGAGCTTTCGACAATCGACACAGCCTTGCTCATGGCAGGGGTGCTCTTTTGTCGTGAATACTACCAAAGGGAACATCCCAAAGAGGTTGAGATCAGGGATTTGGCGGATCGACTGTATCGTCGTGTAGACTGGGCTTGGATGCAACAACCCGATCATTTGATCGGGCATGGCTGGAAGCCTGAAACCGGATCACTCCAGCATGCCTACAAAGGATACAATGAAGCCATGTTGTTGTATTTGCTGGCGCTAGGTAGTCCAACGCATCCTATTCGACAGGAAGGATGGCATGCCTTTGAAGCGAGCTGTGTGTATGATGCTTTTGAGTCCTTCGAATTCATCCAATTCACCCCTCTTTTTGGTCATCAATATTCCCACGTTTGGGTTGATTTTAAGGGTATTCAGGATGTTTTGATGCAAACCTATGCTATGGATTGGTTTGAGAATTCAAGGCGAGCCACCTTGTCTCAACGCGCTTATGCCATCCGCAATCCTATGGGGTGGGAGGGCTATGGCCCTAACATTTGGGGGCTGACTGCCTGCGACGGCCCAGTGAATGGCGAATGGGTGATAAAAGGAAACAAGAGGCGACTGTGGACTTATGCCGCCCGCGGTGCCTCATCCATACGCACCCGTGATGATGGGACCATCGCTCCAACCGCTGCCGGGGGAAGCTTGCCATTTGCTCCAACCGAGGTCATGGCTGCGCTGCAAGCCATGCAGGATGAGTATGGCGCGGATATTTACACGCGTTATGGATATATCGACGCTTTCAACCCATCATTGAAGGAGGCTCCTAAACCTCTCCAGCATGGGCACATTGTTCCAGATAAAGGTTGGTTTGATGATGAGCATTTGGGGATTGATCAAGGTCCTATCTTGCTGATGGCAGAAAATCATCGAACAGGCTTGATTTGGCGATTCATGCGGCGCAGCCCCTATTTGCGTCGCGGACTGGAGCGTGCTGGGTTCAAGGGAGGTTGGTTGTCTGAAGCTCAACAGCAATGAGGACTGCTGTCATCATCGTTCGGCAAAAGCAGCCTTCATACTAAGGCTCAGGCTGTGAGGGCGAAGTTGCGGAGAGTCTCTCGTGGAGTTCTTTGGGCCATGCGTGGGTCAAAAAGCGAAAAACCGATGGTCGACTGACTTTAAGACGGTGGTAAGCCTCAACGAGGTCTAGGACCATCGTGATTCGTCGGTTTGGGCAATTCAATTCCCCGACGTCGTGAGTGGCTACTGGCTTGAATCCCATGACTCGCGTGTGGAAGTCATAAGGACTGTGTTTCTCTCCCTCAAACACGTCAGTCACGTAGTGCGAATAATCCCGCTCAATGGTTTCGCAACTGGCAGCGCGCATGAGTGAGGCCACCACAGCCATGTTTGAGCGATAGGCTGGAACAACCGCAAAGCGTCCGATTTCCGCTATCCGGTTGTTGGCAATGAAACCCTCAACGTCCAACCCGCTATCCAGGGCCTTCATACCGTAGGTGCGATAAAGCTCCATGGGTGGGTCATAAAGGATCCTGAGAACCCCGACGGGTGTCTCGCCCAGCAGGCTTAGAAACCAGGAGACGTTTTGGCTTTCCAAATCTTCAGGGGCGAAAAAGGTGTCAGCATTGCCTATCCACCGCTTCTCCTTGGCGTAGGTCGAACCAAGCACCTCCACTGCATTGAGGCGCTCTTTTGTTGTGGTGACTCGCATCACCTTGATCTGACTGGAAAGTGATGGGGTCATTGGCAGCGACGGAGTTTGGGGTTCCATTGCTTTTGGCTGAGCGAGGCGATGCCTTGCATGAGCATGCCGTGCCACTGCCTCACATCATCAATTCGCTTGGCTGATAAATGATCTGGAGGACACATGGCGGGTGCGAATTCCAGAGAAAAAGGAATCCCCTCTGGCGTCGCCTGACCAGGGAGGAGCTTAGGGAAGGTTACCCCAGCGGTCACGACGGGCACACCCAGAGAAAGCGAAAGTCGGGCCGCACCACTGTGTCCTTTGAGTAGCTCAGTCGGGTGCCTGTTGGTGGTTCCTTCGGGGAAAATGCCCAAGGATTTGCCACGTTTAAGCTGGCGCATGGCCAGCGCCAATGTGCCCTCTTTTGGTGTGAAAAGAGGCTTGAGGCCATTGAGAAAACGAGGCTTAGCTGGCTTGCGTGCTACCGTGATCACTTCCCCGTAATGATAAAAAAGCCAAATTCCCGGCACGAGGCAAAAATTCCAATCAGCCAGGAAATGGACGAGCTTTCCATGCCTGAGGAAATTGATCAGAGCAGGTAGGTATAGGGCTTCGAGTTTCTGGCTGTGGTTCAGCACCAAGATAAAGGGATCGTGTCGAGGGTGTATGTGTTCAGCACCTTTGCACTGAATGAGTTTCCCTGCAACCAGGCTGAGGGTGGCTCGTGTGAGCAGGCGCAGAGGCCGCCGCGGGCTGTGTGGAAGCGGCCGCCGCCAGATTTGACTCCATGCAAGGGGGCCTTGAAGGGTCTTGGGTGATGTCATTGTATCGCGCTCCTGGCCCATGAATGGCAATCAGCGGTGGGTTTGGTTGGCTCAAACGCTTACTGGTTGACCCAATTTGTAGGACTCCAGGGCAGCGTCACAAAGGCGATGGCTTGTCGTCACATCCTCTTCGGTGATGGGGCAGGTGTCAGGTCTTCTTATTGCTTGTTCGAACGCGACTAATTCTTGCAGATAAGCCTCCCGGTAGCGTGAAGGGAAAGAATGCTCAATAACAGGCCTTTGAACGCCATCTGCACTTGAAAGCGCGGTAGAGGTGGCTGAACGGTTTTCTGCCTGAAGCATCCCAAGACTACCGAAAGCCTCAATGCGCTGATCGTAGCCATAGCAAGCAAAACGGTTAGCATCGATGCTGGCAAGCATGCCGCTTTCGTAACGTAACGAAAGAAGCACATTGTCCAAATCACCTATTGAGGCAATATCTGCGACAAAATTACTGCCCATCGCATGGACTTCGATCGGATCTTGACCTGTGACAAATCGTAACATGTCCAGATCATGCACCAGGCAATCATGAAAGATTCCATGGGATGTTTTGAGGTAATCCATGCTCGGCAGCGGCGAATCCCTTGAAGTGATTCTCACAAGCATTGGGGTTCCTATCTGCCCTTGCCTGACCGTTGAAGCCAGACTCGCAAAGGTGGGGTCGAACCGTCGGTTGAAACCGACCAGTAGCGAGCACTCGGCCTGCCGAGCTTGTTGATAGCATGCCCTGATTTGTTCAATATTTTCCCCAAGGGGTTTTTCAGTCAAGACTGCCTTGCCTGCCCGGAGTGCCATGAGAATCTGCTCATAATGTGCGCCGGTTGGCGAAGCGATAATGACCGCTTCTAGCTCGGGGTCATCCAGGGCTGACTCTAATTGAGTGTGGGCCGAGCAGTGGTGGCGGCTGGCAACCTCGTTGGCCAAATTAGCGTCATGATCGACCACGCTGACAAGTTGCATGCCTTCCATTGAGCGAAGGCTCTGAAGGTGGAACTGACCGGCTCTTCCCAGGCCGATTAAGGCGACATGAATTGGCTTCATCGGTATCATCAATAGCAGAGTCCCTATCAGAAGGCACCTCTGATTTTTGGAGCGGACTGAGCTCTGAGCTGGAGTGAGATGGAAACTAAGCTAATCCAATGACTGCGATTTCAAAGTATTGACCGCTCTTGTGGCTACTTGATTGGGGCGAAGATGCTGGAATGAAAAATGATCCAGTAATTGAATCTGCCCCTTGCTCCTTCGAGATAGGTAGACTGACTCGCCTTCAGCTGAAAGTTTGAAATTGGCATGGAATCCTATGGCACCATTTGATTCACCATCAGCCCACACAATGATTTTTTCGTTGGCTGCCAGAGGGGTGTTGGGCGGAAAGGTCCACTTCAGCGGACGTTGCCCATCATCACTGAGAAAAATTTCTGAAAGCTCGACAGGCTGCTGGCCTGCATTGGTCAACTCAATCCAGTCGTCAAAATCTCCTTGGGGATCGGCCAGATAATTTTGGTTGTCGGCCATAACTCGAGTGATGATGAGACCATTGGGTGAGTCGGTATGTTTTGGTAGCATCAGTGCCTGAAACGGTTGATGTGAGGCCGTGGTTGGAAAAAAAGCTGATCCGGAAAGCCCGCTTTTGCCCCTAGCCTCAAGGTAATAATATAGATCTTGTCCTGGAGTGAGGTTCTTGAGGGTTATTTCGAAGACGCCGTCGCCCGTTGGGGTCATCACCTTGGCGCTGAAAGGCTCCATGGGCGATGATTTGACATGCAGAACCAATTGGGATGCCGCGGCATGGCCACTGGCTAGGGTTGCCTTGATTTGGGTTTGGATCATAAGTCGCCCCAATGGATTGGTTTGGCTCTCAGGATTGCCTACTTCCAGTGACTGGATTTCGGCTACTGGTAAACTTAGCAAGGGATGCTGGCTCAGGAACTCCCTTCGTTGCTCAATAAAAGTTTGAAGACTCGGGGTTTCATTCTCGCCAGATCTATTCTGGGACACGCTTTGGGTCAATCCTGCCAGAAAATCGGCGTGGGTTTCGCCTCCGGGGCGTCGGGTTTCCTTTTTAATGTCCCCCTCGATGAGCTGGCGCATTTTTTTGATGATGGGTTCCAGTTTCCCCCAATCGAGCCAATCATCTGCGATGGTCCTAACGTGGGCCAAATATCGCATGCGCAGCTGAGGGTTTTCCAGAAGTCGAAGGAGTGGCTTGTTGGCATCCCCTACGCCGAAAAGCGGATCAAGTGATGCTCCCTGAATTTGGCCGTTGAGCCCAGGCCCCCCGGGCCATCGAAAGGTTTCATTATTATCGTGCGCGATCATGTGAAAGCGCCCTCTGGGATCCTGGTAAAAATTAAAGTCGCTTGCCCTAACCCAATAACCATCGGAGTCGATGAATACATTTTCCAAAGCTAGAAACCAAAGGGCTCCATCCACGTTAAGATATGGTTCCATGACCTCCGAAAGTTCTTCGACAGGAGTCTCCGCTAGCGCCTTGGCCATGCGGATGTAATGGTCCCACGCATCGCGAGGGTCATCAAGGCTGGTCTTGAGTTCGTAAAATCCTCGATAATTGACCGGATCATCCCCCAGATAGGCCATGCCGTTGCCTTCTCGAGGGTTGGCTGGTTTCTTCCAGCGAATGCCCTTGGATGTGCCGAAGGCTTCGGTCAAAAAAATGGAATCAAATTGTTGTGAGTTGACATAAATCCCCCAGTTTTCGCCATTGATCACCACCCTCATGTGGTTGGCTTTGAGCGATGGTTGATACTCCTGGGAAATCAGGCCAAAAAGCACTTCACGCATCACTGTCGGATCCGTGTGAGCATTAAGCAGGTTGAGCGTCTTGAATCCTTGAAGTTTTTGATCCTTGTCAGAAAAATTGACACTGATGTTGAGCGATTTTTTTCGGCCTAGCGGCACCATGCTACTTGAGGTGTTGCCGCGAAAGCGCACCCCCACCTCTTCGATAACCTGGCCGTCGAGCTCTAGGCGAGCTGGTATCTCAACATCGGTTCTGTAAAAAGCCTCCAGCTCTTCTTCCCAGTTTGCGATATCGAAGTTGAGGAATACTGTCTTGAGGATGTCGGAGGCATAAAGTTCCTCCTCGGGGTAGGTCGATACATCCTTTGGGCTAAGGCTTGGGCCAATGGCTGGTACGCCAAGAGATCTGTTATCTCTTAGCCGTGGGCCGCGTCTGGGCATTTTCTGCGCCTCCTGCCTGGCAGCCTCCCGTTCTGACGCGTCGAGGCGACCATCTCCATTTTGGTCAAACTTTTGGGTGATCGATTCAGGCTCGAGATTGAATGCGCCATTTGTGGGGCCTCCTAACTGTCCCCGGTTGGGTGAGGCTAGTGGACCACTTTCTTGGGCCCTTTGCATGCTTCGCTCAGATGCGCCCGACCGGTCAGAAACGCTCTGAAGCATCTTGATGCGTTCTTCAGGATTGAGCTTCCCATCGCCATCAGTATCGAACTCCTTGATCAGGTCAGATTGCTGGGCCATCAGCACCCATGTCATTGCGAGAGCGATGAACAAACTCATAACCAGGTTGCGAGAGGCGGATCCAAAAATTGTTAGCTTGGGCATGTTTAGGTCAAAGTGGGGTGGTGGGCAGATTCATGTCTCGCCTAGTCATCTCACCTTCGGAGAGTGACCTGGCTGATAGGGTAGTCCTTCAAATTGGACACTCCTCTAGACTTGTTCAGTGGGTTAAAAGTTACAATTCCTGTGCTGGAATTTCCTTTTAGCTAGGCTCCTATGCCAGAAACCACACATCACGACCTTGATTGCCTCCTGTCTGGCTCAAGTGATGACGGATCTTCTCCCGTGCTCCTTTGGTGCCGACAGCGGCTAAAAGAGGGACCCCAGGCCGCGTGTCTTGCCTCATGAAAGTGGGGGGCTTGACCTCAGCGCCATGGATCACTTGCCCGATCTTGCCGGGATGCACGTCAATGATGATGGGGATGTGGTACCCCAGGCCCAAGAGTCTGCGGATCCAAGGTTTACCTGCCTGACCCGCCCCCCAGAAAAGGACTTCCTTATGATGCTTCAGTGGACCTTCTAGTAGGTGCTGCTGTTTGCAGTCATCGAAAGCACGGCTCCGATAGCGTCGGTCTTGGCGGGTGGCTCGATTGGGGTGATCTCGCCATTTTAGGATGGTTTGGCATACTTTTCCTAATCGTAATTTGGGGGAATTGGCTATCCTTAGGAACCAATCGTAATCCTCAGGGAAGGGACCCTCTCGGCACTTATGGGCAAACCAGCGCCGATGCCCAAAAAGACTTGGATTAACCATAGGCATTTCGATGAAACGCTGATCCATGATGCTGGCATGTTCGGTTAGTTGATTGAGCCATTTTTCATAGCGCTGCATGCCAGGTGCTGCCCTGCCATCGAGGCCAACGATCTGAACCATGCCTCCGACCAGTTCTAGCCCTTTTCGGTGTGCCAGATCCCACTGAGAAGAGAACCTGTCTGGAGAAGCTAAATCATCGGCGTCCATCCGTGCTACCCACTGGGCTCGGGCCTCGCGCACGGCACGATTATGGGCCGATACGACCCCTTGATGGGTTTGATGGATGATACGACATCTTGCGTCAGTCACGCTTGCCAGCTTTGAAACCGTCCCATCGGTGGACCCGTCGTTGATCACAATCAGCTCAAGATCCTTGAAGTCGTTTCGAAATACCGAATCGATGGCATCCAAGATCGTATCCTGCGCATTGTAGGCCGGCATCAGGACGGAAATGAGGGGCTTGGATGGCATGGGAAAAGTGGCTCAGGGCATCTTGATCCCACCCGCCAGCCATGGGCTAGGGCGAACTGCGAATTTACTTGAATTTAGGTAGGTCAACCTCAGGAAACCGCTCTTTGATGGTCGCTCGTAGCCTTTGTGCATCTTGAGGCTGTAGCAAGCGGCGATGCACCCTTCTATCGACGCCATCCATGAGGCAAAGCCAGTCATCGAGGGATGGATGCGACACGCTTTCCCAAGAATCGTAACGCTTTTCCCTTTCATGAAAGCGCCATTGGTTTCCAACCTTTTTTGCGTAGGCCTGGCGTTTTCTGCCATCCTCGAACGTTCCTTTCCAACTGATTTCTCCCTTGGCCATCGAGACCCGATCATAGGGTTCCTCCGCTGAGAAGTCCAAGGTTCATTCCTGACCATTCCCATCAAAGATGGATTGTGCAAGGAATTGAGGTGAAGGGATGTCAGAGGGCGAAACATGCCTTAATAGGGGTGGTTGAATGGTGAAAAACTTTCTTTATCATTGTCCCTCCCGGCCTTAGGGTCTGCGTTTTAATATTCATCAACGTAACCGTTTGTTTTTGATAATTCTATGGGAGCTGAAACCACTGACGCCAAACCGCTGGAAGCACCAGCGCTGAAACCACTTCAACTCACTAGCCGTCTTGCTGGAAAGCCTGAACAGGCACCTCTTTACCATGTGAGGATTCAGAACAAGGCTGGTGAAGAAGTGGTCGTGGCTGATCCACGCTCAACGCGTGCCCTGGTTGCATTGATGAACGTGCATGCCGTCAACGGAGGAGCCGCCTGCCATTGGGGAGGGCCGGCAGCTTTGGCAGAAATTATGGCATCCACTCATGCGCTCATGTTCGGAAAGCAGGATCGGCCTTGGCAAGAAGCCTTTCATTTTGTCAACGATGCCGGGCATACGGAAAACGGGGTGTATGCTCTTCGAGCCAATCTTGGTTTTGACGGGCTGACCTTTGAAGACCTGAGGGGGTTCCGCTCCATTGAGAGTAAATTAACTGGGCACGGGGAATCTCACCTCAACCCAGAAGGGGTCTTGCTTAGCAACGGGCCGCTCAGTTCGGCAGTCGGTCAGTCTCAGGGTCTGGCGATGGCGGATAAAACCGCAGGCAATGATCGAGTCACGCTGCTGGTTCTCTCTGATGGCGCCTCCATGGAAGGGGAGGCCAAAGAGGCGTTCAGTGCGATTCCCGGCCTGGCTGCCCGCGGCAGGGTCAATCCCTTCGTGATGATTCTCTCAGACAATCAGACCAAATTGTCAGGCCGGATCCCTGATGATTCCTTTGACATGGGGCCCTCATTCGATGCCATGGCTACTTTGGGCTGGCGAGTGATTGACGTGGAAAAAGGGCATGATTTGCAGGCAGTCTACCAGGCAATCGAAGAGGGCATTTGCCTTGCCAAGGAAAATGATCACCAACCCGTTCTGGTTCGGGTAAAAACGATCAAGGGCTTTGGCGTGAAGGCCACCGAAGAGAATGCTAGCGGCGGCCATGGTTTCCCACTTAAGGGAGGGGAGAAGATTGTGGAATTTGTCTCCGAGATTTATGGAGGTGAGGTGCCTGAAAAACTGGCCGCATGGGCACAGGAACTCAGGGCTCAATGGGAGGCTTCCCAACAGGCAAAGGCCAATGCCCCAGCTGCCAGCTCGCCAGCGGTCAAACAGGACAAGATTCAGAGTGGGTTAGCCAAGGCCGCGATCCGTGCTGCCCAAGATGGCTATCCAGTTTATTCCATTTCATGTGATGTGCAGGGATCAACGGGAATCGCAGCTTTTCAAAAAAGTTTTCCTGATCGATTTGTTGAAGTGGGGATCGCTGAGAGCAACATGATTTCGGTAGGGGCTGGTTACGCCAAAATTGGCTATATACCCATCGTCGACACTTTCGGACAGTTTGGTGTCACCAAAGGCAATCTGCCCCTTACGATGGCAGCCCTATCTCAGGCTCCGGTCATTGCTATTTTCTCTCACGTTGGCTTCCAAGATGCTGCTGATGGCGCAAGCCATCAGGCGACGACCTACTTTGCGGCAGTGAGTTCTATTCCGCATACGGTTGTGATCGCCCCTTCATGTGCGGGCGAAGCGGAGGCCTTGATGCATGCTGCGATTAAAAAATACGCCTCTGATAGGCAATCAGGCAAGGACGGCGAGAGCTATATCTTTTTCGTCGGCCGGGAGAACTATCCGATCCACTGGATCGAGGGGGCCAACTACCCTTGGGGCAAGGCGCAGGTCATCCGCGAAGGAAGCGAGGTAGTCCTAGTGGGATGTGGGCCACTTTTAAGTAAAGCAGTCGAGGCTGGGGAGCGCCTAGCAGCCTTGGGAATCGAGGCAACGGTCATCAGCAATCCTTTTGTCAACCGTGTTGATTTGGATACCATCACACCATGGGTAGAAAAGGCCAATGGCCGCCTGATTAGTATCGAAGACCATCAAGTGGTCTGCGGTATGGGATCTCAACTGTCCCACGCACTCTCCGCACAGGGAACCAGGCATCAAATTGTGAGCCTCGGAATAAAAGGAGAGTTTGGCCAATCGGCCTACATGGCCGAACACCTTTATCAACGCCATGGTCTGACGGCCACTGACATGGTGGAAGCTGCTCAAAAACTCCTAGGTTGACTTATCGTGAGAGAAGGTTACCAAAAAGCATTACCAACTAACTACTGACATGAAAATTTTTTCAGGAATCTTGCTAGGGCTCTTCGCGGCTTCTATCCAGGCTCAGCAGTCTGCCGACCCTGTTTACCCACCAGAGACCTCATTCAAACGAGTCGTACTCGCCGAAAATCCGGACAAGGACCCTGATGGAATCGTCGACCCCATGGAACTCTCAGTTGCCAAAGATGGGCGAGTGTTCTTCGCGGAGCGGCGCGGATTGGTTAAATACTGGAGCCCTGAGACCAGCGAGGTTCACACGGTGGGGCAGGTCCCGGTTTTTACTGGTTTGGAAGATGGATTGTTGGGGATGACCCTCGATCCTGATTTCACCGACAACGGATGGATCTACTTGTTTCACTCCCCCCCCGACCTTGAGGAAAATCACGTCTCCCGGTTCACCATCGACGAAGGTAAGTTAGACCTGTCCAGTGTCAAAACCCTCATCCGGATCAAGACCCAGCGTAAGGAATGCTGCCATTCAGGGGGTTCTTTGAACTTTGATTCCGAAGGCAACCTCTACGCATCAGTGGGTGACAACACCAATCCATTTGCTTCGGATGGTTTCAGCCCGAGTGACGAGCAAGCAGGCAGATCACCATGGGATGCTCAGAAGAGTTCAGCCAACATGAATGACCTGAGAGGTAAAATCCTGAGGGTTCGTCCCATGGATGATGGGACCGTTGAGATCCCTGATGGCAATTTATTCCCCAAGGACGGTAGCCAAGGTCGTCCTGAGATTTACGTCATGGGTAATCGCAATCCCTATCGTATCTCCATTGATCCTCGAACCCATTATCTTTACTGGGGCGAGGTAGGCCCTGATGCGGGTAACTTGAATCCTGAGCGTGGCCCAGCAGGTTTCGATGAGATCAATCAGGCCCGGGAGGCGGGTTTTTTCGGTTGGCCTTACTTCATCGCCAACAACAAGGCATATGTTAAATATGATTTCGCTGGCAAAAAGTCGCTTGAGCAATGGGATGCAGCCCAGCCTGTGAACCTTTCACCCAACAACACCGGAGGCAACCAGCTGCCACCCGCTCAATCTGCGTTTATTTACTACCCTCATTCGCTTTCGGCCCGTTTTCCCGCTGTCAATGCGGGGGGAGGTCGCACGGCGATGGCGGGACCCGTCTATTATTATGACGAACAGGCTCAGTCGCCTCATCGGCTTCCTGCGGTTTATGATCACCATCTGTTCATTTATGAGTGGTCACGTAATTGGATCATTGCCGTTCGCCTTGGGGAGGATGAGTCGATCACTAATCCTCGCAAGGACTTGCATCGCTTCCTGCCTGGCATGACTTTCAAGCGACCTATGGATATGGAACTGGGGCCGGATGGATGTCTCTACCTGATCCAGTGGGGAACTCAATGGGGCGATAATAATGATACTCAGCTCATTCGCCTTGAATATCACGGCAACACCAACGCTGGTTGAGCGCGGATGCGGGTGCTTTCATGGGGCAAGGTTTTGATCAGCTCTTAGATTCAGCGATTGGCCACCTTCAGAATCTCAAGGACGAAGGGGTAAAGAGCCTTCCCCTCTCCCAAGAGGGGATTGCTGCCATGAGGGAGTTGCTCCAGCTGCGCTCGCAGAGAGCCGACTCTGGGCAGGGTGCAGTGAGGGGACATACTGATCAAAAACCCAAGGCCTCGCCCCAACTTGGGCAAACCAGACAGAGTGCATCAGTTGCTGACACGGCTTCGCTCAAAGTGTCAAAGCCCATGCCAGTCAGGCCAAAGACACCGGCCGAGCAAACTGCTCAGGTAGCTGAGGCCACGGATTTGGTTGGGCGGGTTGATGATTGGCCACTCATTCCATCAAGAGATAAGCCAGACAAGCTTCAGGCTATCCGTTCGCAGGCCGAGGCTTGCCAAAAGTGTTCCCATCTTGCGATGAGTCGGCAGCAAGTGGTTTTTGGGGTGGGAGACCACGACGCTGAAATCATGTTTGTGGGCGAGGCCCCCGGGGTGGAGGAGGATCAGCAAGGAGAGCCCTTTGTGGGTAAAGCGGGGCAACTGCTGACCAAAATCATTCAAACCATGGGCCTGACTCGCCAGGATGTCTACATTGCCAACGTCCTAAAATGCCGTCCAGATACTCCTGGGCAGCATTATGGCAACCGCAAGCCCACCCCGCTGGAGATGCAGACCTGCTGGCCCTACTTGCTGGAGCAGATCAAATGCGTGCGACCCAAGGTGATCGTTGCCCTGGGGGGCACCGCTGTGGAAGGGCTGCTGGGTAGGAAAACAGTGGGGATAACCCGTCTGCGCGGGCAATTTGATGACTTTCGAGGCATTCCTCTCATGCCAACTTATCACCCATCCTATGTGCTGAGGCATCCAGTTAATCGTATCAAGCGGCAGATATGGGAAGACATGCTCTCAGTACTTCGCTTTTTGGGACACCCCATTTCTGACCAGCAAGAAAGTTATTTCAGATCGTAACTCAATTCATTACCTCCATGCCTCGTATTAGATCCTTAAGACCATCACAACTTGCCCTTCGGTGCGCCCCCCGAGAACTCGCCTTTCGTACGACTGATGACTTGAAGCCCGTGAAAGGATTGGTTGGCCAGGATCAGGCCACAGAGGCCATGCAATTTGGGGTCGAAGTTCAAGCCGAGGGCTACAATTTGTTTGTGCTTGGTCCGGCTGGATACGGCCGGCATTCAGGAGTCAGGCATTACTTGGATGGCCTGGCTCGTCGGAAACCCGTGCCTGATGACTGGTGTTATGTGAATAATTTCAAGGATGCCAACAAGCCATCTCTGCTCAGATTGCCCGCTGGTACAGGGCAGGGCCTTGTGGAATCGATGGATCGTCTGGTTGAGGATTTTCGTCACAGCGTGCCTGCGGCTTTTGAGCATGACAAATACCGCATGCGACGACAGGAAATTGAGCATGAAGTGGCAGAGGAGCAGGACAAGGCCCTCGAGGCCATTAAACTGCGAGCCAAGAAGCGTCACATCAACCTGATTCAGACACCTAGCGGCATTGCGCTATCCCCCACACGCGAAGGCGAGATCCTTGACCAGGATGCCTTCCGCAAATTGCCAGAGAGAACTCGCAAAAAAATTCAGCGAGACATGGTTGCCCTCCAGGCAGACATAGAGAAAATCATCCATCAAGTGCCCCGGATTAGGCGTGCCATCCAGCGCAAAGTCAAGGAGCTCAACCGAGGTGTCGCGAGGGCAGCGGTCTTGGGTTTGATTGAGGATTTGAAGGCCTCCTATGAAGGGCTACCAGAAGTCATAGCCTATTTTGATCGTGTCTTGGAAGATGTGGTCGAATTTGCCGAAGAGCTTTTTCTTACCTCAAAGGACGGCGGGGTCGCCATGGCTGGTAGTGCCAGCGGTGAAGAATCTCAGCCTATCAGTCTGACTCGCTACCGTGTGAACCTCCTGGTGGACCACCGACAGTCCAAAGGGTCTCCTGTGCTGTACGAGGATAATCCCTGCTACAATAATTTATTGGGAAGGGTGGAACACCTTTCCCACATGGGGACCCTCTTGACTGATTTCACCCTTATCAAACCTGGAGTCCTTCATCTCGCAAATGGTGGTTACCTGGTGATTGATGCGATGCAGTTACTCATGCAACCCTTTGCTTGGGATTCTCTTAAACGCTGTCTTCGTTCAGGTGAAATTCGAATCGAATCCCTTGGTCAGTCTTTGAGTCTGGTCAGCACCGTGTCGCTGGAACCTGAGCCGATACCGCTGGATATCAAAATCGTCTTAGTGGGTGATCGCATGCTCTATTACATGTTGCATGAACTGGACCCCGAATTTTCAAAATTTTTCAAAGTTGCAGTCGATTTTTCAGATCAGATTGATCGCAACTCACGCAATGTGACTCTGTATGCGAGGCTGTTAGCCACGCTCATTCAGCGCAGAAATTTGTTACCATTTGATCGGACAGCTATCGCGCGGGTGATTGAACAGAGTTCTCGCCTCGTGGAAGATTCGGAAAAGTTGAGTATGGAAATCCGTTGTGTGATGGACCTTTTGCAAGAGGCACATCATTGGGCCACCACTGCTGGTGCCAAGCTTGTGAAAGCTGGGCATGTCGACAAAGCACTGGCTCAGCAGCAAACGCGTCACGGTCGTATTGGCATGCGCATGAGGGAGGAAACCCTGCGGGAGACCTTTCATATCGATACAGAGGGTGAACGAATTGGTCAGATCAATGGTCTTTCGGTGATTCAACTAGGTGGTCATGCCTTCGGGCACCCTGGCCGCATCACAGCTCAGGTCAGAATGGGTGGCGGGGAAGTGGTGGATATTGAGCGTGAGGTAGAACTTGGCGGTGCCTTGCACTCCAAGGGAGTCATGATTCTCTCTGGCTACCTGATGGGGCATTTTGTCCCCGACCAGCCGCTGTCTTTAGCAGCTAGCCTGGTTTTTGAGCAATCCTATCACGGTATTGATGGAGATAGCGCCTCATCCACAGAACTGTATGCGCTGCTTTCAGCCTTGGCAAAAGTTCCCATTAATCAATCTCTGGCTGTGACAGGCTCATTGAGTCAAATGGGAGAAGTTCAAGCTATTGGTGGGGTAAACGAAAAAATTGAAGGTTTTTTCGACCTCTGCCGTGCTAGAGGCCTGACTGGGCGACAAGGTGTTTTGATTCCCAAGAGCAACGTGAAGAATCTCATGCTCAGGGCTGAGGTGGTCGATGCGGCTCGTGCTGGAAAATTTCACGTCTACCCAATTAGCCATGTGGATGAGGGTATTGAGCTCCTTACAGGGATACCTGCTGGGCGTCGCCAGGCCAACGGGCATTTCCCTAAGCGCAGCATCAACGGGTTGGTTGAGAAACGTCTCATTGATTTTGCCGAAAAATCTCGATCCTTTCATGCTAGTGAAGGCAAGGAGGATAGAAAATGAGCCCCGAGCGCTGCCTGCTTGTGGCCCTGGATACTTCTGCTCAGAGTCTGGCTGCTTTGGAAATGGGGGTGGAACTTGCCTCCATGGGAGGATGCTCCCTGAAAGGGGTCTATATTGAGGAGAAGAAACTGCAGGATGCCTGCCTTTCGTCTATTTCCAGGGAGGTTGAGCTGGCTACGACTTCTAATCGATCCTTCGATATGGAGCGTTTGGCATCCATACATCGTGCACAGGCTGCCCACGCGCGGCAAGCGATTGAAATGGCTTCTGAGCGTCGGCGGATAGACTGGGAATTTGAGGTGCGGCATGGCGTCGCCTCTGAGGTGATTCAAGAGTTGGGGAAAGTCTCCGAGATGGTTCTAATGGGCTCTAGAAGTATGAACTGGGGCCAAGGCTCTGGCTTTGGATCGACAGCGTTGCCGATGATCACGCGCTATCCGGGAAGTCTTTTTCTGGCCAGAAAATCCAAATCTCTTGCGTTCCCTCTAACGGTGGTCTGCTGCGGGTTCGAGGCCAATCAGGTCATGCTTAAACTAGCCTTTGATCTAGGGCAACTTTGCCATCATTACGTGCATGTGGTCTATCTGCCGACCAAGAAGGCAGATGACGAAGCTGCCCTGAGGCATTGGTTGACCCAAATCAGCGAGGATAAGGGGGTTATTTTCAGAATGTATGTGGTCGAATCGGCCACGCGCATGCATTTACTTGGATTTCTTGAATCTTTTAAGCCAGGCACACTCATTTTTCCCGAACTTAACTGGTGCCGCCAAAAACGGTTCATTGAGGCCGTGCAGCGGCTTGATTGTCCTATCCTTTTTTACCGACCCGCCGCAGCCGTGTTATCACCGACTCCGGTCATGACCGATGGTGAGTTGAATCGCAAAATGCTCCGAACCGATTCGACCGGCATCTATGAGCGATCCAAGCAGAGGTAGTTCTGGCTTTTGCGTTGATTCAGAAACCGAATAGGCTTAGTTTCTAAGGGTGTTTCTCCTGCTTCAAACCAAAAAAATAGGGGATCTGTATGGTCGGTTTTTAAGGCTTGCCCGCGCGTTTTTTTGGGGCGCCTGCATTGTTTTCAATTTCAGCTGCGGTCATGTGGTGGCCGAACAGGCCTCTGAGATTACCTTTGAGCGAGACATACGCCCAATCTTTAAGGCCATGTGCTTCCACTGTCATGGCGAGGATGATCACAGGGAAGGGGGGTTAGATCTAAGGTTGGTCAGACTCATGAAATCAGGAGGCGATGAGGGTCCAGCCATCGTACCTGGAAGCGCAGATACAAGCCTTTTGTGGCAGCGCATTGCCGAGGATGAAATGCCTGAGGGTGAGACGAAGCTCACACCTGCCGAAAAATCCAAGATCCATGGCTGGATCAACGCCGGGGCCATAACGGCACGACCTGAGCCTGACAATGTTGAAGATGCCAGGTTTACGGAGGAAGAGGTCAA
>Ga0181566_10001042_pt1 | contig 22661 bp, 17 predicted proteins | sample 101ome_15_FD_133762 | JGI IMG/M metagenome (GOLD analysis project Ga0181566, IMG submission 133762) | Coastal salt marsh microbial communities from the Groves Creek Marsh, Skidaway Island, Georgia - 101402AT metaG (megahit assembly) | ecosystem: Environmental > Aquatic > Marine > Intertidal...
ACCCCAAGGGGCACAACGGTTTTCGAGACCGCCCCGTTCGACCACTCCGGCACCTCTCCGCACCAAAAGTACCGCGATCGCCGATGCCCTCCAACCGCGACAGGTCAAATGTCGTCGAAGATCGTTCCGCATTCGGGTCCATGGACCCCACCGTAATGGACACCTGAAGGCAAGGCGGTGCCCTATTACCCGTGCGCCGTTGCCGCGGCCAATTCCGGTTTGTTGCTGGGCAGAGGCAGGGAGTGGTTCAGATACTGGGCGGTAGTCAGCGGACCTGATTCAACAAGCATGTAGGCCGTCGATATCGGTTCGATTCCAAGACGCTTGATCATGGGCGCCACATACAGATGGCGGCCAAAAAGGAAGTCCGGGTTGCGCCCACTGACAATAGATAAATAGAGGACGGCATCCAAGGCACCAGAAATCTGCTGTGCGCTTCCTGGAAAACCGATCAGGGGCCGGGAGCAGCACGCCTTCAAGCGGTCAACCGCCGTAGCAGCATCCGTGGAGTGTACCAGCGAACCGCCCACGAAAAAAGCATCCACCCCCGCGCTTTCGTACCGGGATATCTGCATCTTCAGCGTATCAGGACTGAGCTTATCCGGATCCAGCAGCACAACGAAGCCTGCGCCGTCCTTGCGGCGCAGATCCTTCATCAAGTCGAGGCACGTAGTCATCAAGGTCGGTGTCTACTGCGGTTGAGGATCATACCGGGTACTCATCCCACGGGTGGTCTGCTCCGGAAGGCCAATGGCCTAGGCCATCAAATCGGTCAGGATACCGGGCACGGCAGCCAGGGCGTCATTCAGTTTCTCGGGTTGCTTCCCTCCCGCTGTGGCCAGCTGCGGGCGTCCGCCGCCGCCGCCGCCTACGAGGCGTGCGACCTCACCAACCAACTTGCCGGCCTGGATCCCTTTACCAACAAGGTCGTCCGAGACGCTGGCACACATCACGACCTTGCCCTCGACCACATCGGCTGAGCCAAGGACACAAACGTGCCCATCCCCCACCTGATCTCGCAGGTCGGAGAGGAGCGTCTGAAGGGCATTTGAATCCGCACCATCGATCCGACCGGCGATCAGCTTGACACCGCCCAGGTCCTGGGCGCTCGACACCAGCGCGCTCATTTTGCCGCGCAGGGCTTCGACACGCAGTGTTTCAGCTTCTTTCTCGAGGGCCTTTGTGCGTGCCAGCAGATCAGCCACTTCTTCGTCCGAGGGGCGCTGCAGCGTCTTGAACTGCCCGCGCACGCGGCCCAGTTCATCGGCTTCGGTGCGGGTGTAGCTCAGGGCGTCCATACCGGCCACTGCTTCCACGCGGCGGATACCGGCGGCCACGGAGCCCTCCGAAACAAAGCGGAAAAGGCCGATCTCACCGGTGGCGCCCACATGGATGCCACCGCAAAGTTCGATCGAATACTCAGGATCGAACGTAATCATGCGGACGGTTTCGCCATATTTCTCACCGAACAAGGCCGTGGCGCCACGCGCCAGGGCTTCCTTGATGGGCACATCACGATCTTCCTGTTTCTGGATATTGCGCTGAATGACGGCGTTGACGCGATCCTCGATGGCCTTCAGGTCCTCATCGCCAACCTTCTCGAAATGCGAGAAGTCGAAACGAAGATGATTGGGTGCCACCAACGACCCTTTCTGCGCCACGTGGTCGCCGAGGCGCTCGCGCAGGGCGGCGTGCATGAGGTGGGTCACCGAGTGGTGCTTGACAATGCGTTCGCGACGTGCTGCGTCAACGATAGCCCTGACGTCCGAATCGGCATCCTCGGGCAGGGACTCCACGATGTGGATGATGCGTCCCCCCTGCTTCTGCGTGTCGAGTACACGGATTTCCTGTCCACCGACATTCAGAAGGCCGGTATCGCCTACCTGTCCACCGCTCTCTGCGTAGAAGGGCGTGGCGTCGAGGATGATCTCATGGACGCTTTCGCCGTCCTTGCCCTCTACCGAGCGCATGGCGCGAATGCGGGCGGCTCCTTCGGCAGCCTCGTATCCGGTAAAGGCGGAATCATCACCGGAAGAGACTTCCGTCCAGCCGCCATCGCCCGAAAGATCGACCTTGAAGGAAGACGCCGCGCGGGCACGCTCTTTCTGCTCGTCCATGAGCTCGGCGTAGCGCTTCATGTCCACATCGAAGCCGGCTTCGCGGGCCATGAGCTGCGTCAGGTCGACCGGGAAGCCATACGTGTCATGCAGCAGGAAGGCGATTTCGCCCGCCAGCTTACCATCCTTGGCGTTGGCCAGGAAGTCAGCCACCCTCTCATCCTTGGATTCGCCATGCGTCCAGGCTTTGCCCAGGAGGTCCATGGTCGAGCGGTCCTTTTCAATGGATACCGCCATGGCGCCATCACCTGTCAGGTGTTCAGCCACGGTCTCAAAAGACTCGATGCCGAGGCCCAGCGTTTCTAGGAAACTCTCCTCTTCGGCCCCCACCACACGCTCGATGTAGGCCTGTCCCTTCTTGAGCTCGGGAAACTGATCGCCCATTTCCTTTACAACGACATCGACCAAGTCGGTCATCGTCGGATTGCGGAAGCCGAGCGTCTGGTATCCGTAACGCACGGCGCGGCGCAGGATGCGGCGGATGACATAGCCGCGGCCGGCGTTGCCCGGCATGACACCATCAGCAATGGCAAACGAAATCGTTCGCAGGTGGTCGGCCATGACGCGCAGGGCAATGGCTTGCTTTTGGGCCTCGTCGGACGAGTCGGCGTCGATCTCGGCGTAGGGCTTGCCGCCCGTAGCCTCGGACTTGGCCGAAATGGCGTTCAAGATGGGCTGGAAGACGTCGGTGTCGTAATTCGAGCGCTTGCCCTGTAGTACGGCCACCACGCGCTCGAAGCCCATGCCGGTATCCACGTGCTTGGCCGGGAGCGGCTTCAACGAGCCGTCCGTCTGCGCATTGTACTGGATGAAAACGAGGTTCCAGATCTCGATGACCTGCGGATGGTCCTCGTTCACGAGCTCGATGCCAGGCTTGGCGGCGCGCTCCTCGTCCGAGCGCATATCGTAGTGGATTTCCGAGCAGGGACCGCATGGCCCCGTATCGCCCATCATCCAGAAGTTGTCCTTCGATCCGCACCGCATGATGTGCGTGTGCGGGATCGTGGTCTCCGACTTCCAGAAACCTTCGGCTTCCTCGTCGGCGTCGAGGCCTAGTCCATCATCGCCCTCGTGGACGGTGGCGTACATCCGCTCGGGGTCCAGGCCCCATGTTGACGTCAAAAGCTCCCAAGCCCATCCGATGGCTTCCTTCTTGAAGTAGTCCCCGAAGGACCAGTTGCCCAGCATCTCGAAGAACGTGTGGTGATACGTGTCGTACCCCACCTCGTCGAGGTCATTGTGCTTGCCAGAGACGCGCAGGCACTTCTGCGTATCGGCCGCTCTGTCGTAGGAACGCTCCCCTTCGCCCAAGAAGACGTCTTTGAACTGATTCATGCCCGCGTTCGTGAACATGAGCGTCGGATCGTTGCCGGGGACGAGGGAGTCCGAAGGCACGATCGCATGCTGTTTTTCCTTGAAGAAGGCCAGGAATTCAGCGCGGATCTGGTTGGCGGTCTTGGGAGTGCTCACGATGATGGTCGATGAACGGGAGAGCGAATGATATCAACGATCGGAAGATACGCGAGCAAACCATTTGCTGAGGCGAGGAATCCAAGAAGTATCCCATTGAAGGCTGAATACACCACACTGTAACCCTTGGCTCCTGATGTCCGTAGAGACCTCAGTACGTTCCAAGACCAGAGACAAAGCAATCCAACGCACTCCATGCACACCTTCATCCAAACGATCCTGCTTGCTATCGTTTTCGTCTCCAGCGGGCTCAACCCATTCCAAGACATCCAGCCCGTGGGCGCCACAGAGGACACGCTTGAGCTCCCGTCCTCTCCCGACGAAGAGATCATGATCAGCGAGCAGTTCGCTGTTCAGGAGGGAGCCACCTTGTTCATCGATATTGCGCACGCTGAGGTGACGATTCTGACAAGCTCCCGAACGAGTGCAGACGTTGAGGTATCGCTGGAGTCGAATCGCATGAGCCGCGCTCGTGAGCGCTTCGAACGAATGAACTGGCAAGTCCACCAGGAAGAGGGCAATATCGTTGTAACCGCCGAAACCCTCCGCGGATGGAACAACGTGAACATGGATATTGACGTCACGGTGCATATCCCCGCGCGCTTCAACATCGACGTCGTTACGACACACGGCGATGTCGACTTGGAATCAATTGAGGGCGAGCTCTCGGTCGTTACCACCCACGGTGATGTGCAGATGGACGATGTGATGAGCTCCAGGATACGGGTTACATCCTCTCATGGCGATATCGAAGGGCGCGAGTTGAGCGCTGACACGATCGAACTTCGGACATCCCATGCGGACATCGAGGTGAACAGGGTAGACTCCGGGGAATTCAGCGCCATCACATCCCACGCCGATGTCGACATCGGATTGCTTCGGGGCGAGAGCCGCATTCGGACGTCCCACGGTGATGTCGATGTGGCGCTGGCCGACGACATGGGCCTTGATGTCGAGACAGAGCATGGCGACGTGGACGTTCGTCTGGCCAAGGAGGCTCGCATGGATCTGGATCTACGTGGCGGTGACGTCGACGTAAGCTCCTCCGTCGACGTGAATGGACGCATCTCAGAGGATACTGCACGTGGCAGGATCAATGGAGGAGGCGCCGCACTTCGCGCTCGCACTACATACGGCGAGATCCACGTTCGCTGAGTTAGTAATCTCTGATCCGGCGAGAGAAGCCACGGCGGACCTCAGAACGTACCGCCAAAAACCAGTGCATTGAAGAAAAGGCGTTGCGTGCCATGCCAGTAGGCGCGGAAGTTCAAGCGCTCTTGGAACATGATTACATTGCCCCGACCATATCCCGTGGCCAATACCGCGGGTCTGCCGGGAAGCTGGGCCAGCTTTTCTTCCGAGAGGTATCCAGACATCAAGGGATTGTCATCATAGTGTCCAATCACTTGCGTCGGAGATCCGTTGTTCTCGTACACGGTCGATCCCTGACGGAACATGGCCAACTGGTCTGGCATGCCGTAGGCTACCGGATGCGTCGTGTCCAGGTTGACGGCAAAGATGGAGCCGCCAATACCCTGCGCGCCACGGGCATCCCCGAACTGGTTGTAGTTGAGCCCTGCGTAGATCGAGTCCATGTCCAGGGACTGAGCCTCCAGGTCGAAGAGCTCGTTGGACACGGCCCAACTGGCGCCACCCGACATGACAACCAGTGTGCCGCCACTGCGCGTCCAGTTCTTGACCGCATCGGCTGAAGCGCCCGAAAGACTGCCCGTGACCACGATCACGGAATACCGATCCAGGTCCGCGCGAGCAAAATCGGCCGGCTCCAAGAGCGATACCGGCATGCGGAAACGCTCGGAGATGGCATGCCACGCTTCGCCAGTGGAGTATGAGGAAACGCCCGGTCCTGCGGTCATCGCAATGCGCATAGGCTCCAGGGTATCCGTGCTGCCGCCGCCCAGGTCCGGACCATCCGGTGTCAACCCGGTGTCAGCCATGTACACCTCTACGTGGTCTTCTGCCACGGCCGTCCGGATAATCTCGTGGATCGGACCATGATCGACCACCTGACCCGGAACTGTTCTGGGCTGCAGCTGCACGATGACCGTACCCCTGTCAAACCACATTTTTTCGCCAGCCACAATGGCGCTGAATGGATGATGGGCCAGACGAAGCGGTACGCCGGCTGCCTGAAGACGATACACCGTGCGCGGCGCAAAGAATCGATTCCACTTGATCAGGTAGGCCACACCGTCCGTATTGCCGGTGATGCTGCCACCGTCTAGCGCAACGGGTGCATCAATGACATCACCCGCAATGTCTTTGATATCGGCGCGCGTTGGCAACCAGTCCACATCGAAGGCCAGCGGCAGGGTCCAAGTGGACACGTCGTAGAAGAGCGAGTCCTCGTAAACGAGCGTACGCTCTGTAAACGCCTTGATGGCGCGGTACTGCGGCTGCTCGGCTGGCACGACATAGCCATTGCCAGCACGGACCGTCACGCCATCGATGGTTACATCTTCGGTCAATTGGTGGAACTGCACGCGATGGCGCTGCATGAGCTGCGTGAACCGCTGCGCTCGTGTGCGACCTTCCTCCAGGGAAAGGATCCAGCCGGTGTTGTCCGCGCGACGGGCCTCGGCCAGGGCATCCCGGTAGAAGTCCCGCTGGTACTGCAGGAGCTTCGTGCGCAAGGACACACCGGCCTTCAACGTCGTCAGGGAAGTCACGAACTGATTGCGCACCGTGTAGGCGTAATGCAGCAACCCATCGTTAACCTCTGAGACGAGCGCGCGGGAAGAACCCTGCTCGAACAGAATTCCGATCCCACCATTGACATCCGGAAAGGCCGAGCCCTTACCCAAGAAGAAGTCGTCGAAGCTTTCCTCGGAGTAGTACGCCGCACCGATCTCATCCAGTCCGGCGGCATGGTAGGTGGCAATCTCCGCCGTCAGCTCCGTATTGAGCGTCGGGGTGTTCGGATTGTTGCGACTCGGAATGCCCGGCTGGAAGAAGAACGTGGAGTTGCCGCCCATCTCGTGATGGTCGGTCAGGATATGCGGGCGCCACTCGTGGAAAACACCCATGCGGCCTACGCTCTCTGGGTGCTGCGCCACCATCCAGTCCCGGTTCAAGTCGAACCAGTAGTGGTTGGTGCGTCCACCCGGCCAGGGCTCATTATGCTCCCGGTCTTGTCCGTCTGCGATAGCAACACCGCCCCGATTGCGATTCACCCAATCCGTAAAGCGATCCCGCCCATCCGGGTTGAACATGGGGTCGATGATAATGATGGCATTCTCGAGGGCATTCTCCAGGTCAGCCCCCTGCCCAGCGGCCAGGTGGTAGAGATAGAGCACAGCCGCCTCGGTACCCGAAGCCTCGTTGCCGTGCACGCTGTAACCCTGATGGAGCACGACGGGCATATCGGCAAGCATCCCATCCGAAACACTTTCCGGATCGTCCGCCACGCGCTGTTGCGCCGCAAGGATGTCATCCAATCGGGCATGATTGGCGGGGGACGTGACGATGGCGTGGATCAGGTTGCGTCCTTCGTAGGTCTGCCCCTGGACGCGCAGCTCTACGCGATCGCTTGCCTCGGCCACGGCGCGGTAGTACCACTCCACTTCATGAGGGACCGTGTGCTTCATTCCGATGGTATGGCCGATGGCTTCGTCGGGCGTCGGAATGGCTGGGTCGTAGGCATCCACACCGGTCGGGACGTCCATCGCAAAGGGCAGCTGCTGGCCCCACGCGACAGGAGCAAGAAAAAGACAGGCAAGCAGCGGGAAGAGAATTCGATTCATGACGGAAGGAAACAAACGGACAACTACGCAGGCATAAGGGACTACTTGTAGAGATAGGCCAGATCTACCAGGAAAGAGCCCTCGCTGTTACAAGCGGCGAACTGCCCGTTTTCTCCCCGGATCTGCGCGCCCCCCACTTCGCCAGCCTTGTTCAGAGCGTAGAACTGAACATTGAAGTCCGGCTCGCCCCTGTCGTTGAGCAGGTAGGCCTTGCGGGTATGATCAGCAATCCGCTCACAGGCGTACAGGCAGGCCTGTTCGGGCGAATCCCCTGCCCGCATACGCTCTACAATCAGGAATGAAGCGCAGTTCTCCAGATTGGCCTCTCCACGCCCCGTCGACCCCGCAGCACCCACTTCGTTGTCGCAGTACAACCCGGCGCCAATGATGGGTGAATCCCCGACCCGACCCGGAATCTTGAAGGCCAGACCGGACGTCGTGGTCACCGACGAGATGTTGCCGGCCAGATCGATGGCAGAGCAGTGGATGGTGCCCCACGTGCGATGCTGAGGTTCGTAATCTGCCCCGATGGAGGGATCATCTGCCTCGTGCGGGGGCAGATACTCATCCCTGTTAGACAGATTCTCGCGCCAACGAACCCAGGCCAGTCGCGCTCGTTCGGTCAGCAGATTCTCGACAGGAAAGCCATGCATGATGGCAAACTCCTGAGCGCCTTTTCCCACCAGGTTGACATGATCCGTGCGCTCAAGTACCAACTTCGCCACCTTCGAGGGATACTTTATACCTTCGATGCAGGCTACCGAGCCGGCACGTCCGGTCGGGCCGTGGATGACGGCGGCATCCAGCTGCACAACACCGTCAGCATTGGGGAGACCACCATATCCCACACTCGTGTCGTTGGGGTCCTCCTCAACCAGATTCACGCCGGCCACTACTGCGTCGAGTGCGTCGGCGCCACTTTTGATGACCTCCATGGCCCTTTCCACCGCATTCATCCCATTACGGGAGCTGATTACAAGCGGCCCGTCGGCTTGTTGCGGTAGTCCATGGGATCTGGCACCCACAACACGCGGCGCTGAGCCCAAGGTAGCGGCGCCCACCGAAGCGGCTGCGGTGGTCTTCAAGAACTGACGACGAGAGGAGGAGCGTTTGGTGGCCATACTTTTTACGACGTGATCGGTTAACTTGGACGACACGCCAACGTACTGAACATCGACGCTCCGAAGCAACTATGCCCCGAACCTCCGGGCACACCCGAATCGGTCGTCTGCACGTCCTGACCGACTATACTTTCCAGCAGCGTCTTACGCATGCCCAACTGGCCGAAGCAGCCATCCGCGGTGGCGCTGACGTCATCCAGTTTCGCCAGAAAACAGGGTCAATCCGGGACCTGGTCGCCAACGCACATGACGTGGCTGCCGTGTGCCGCGCACGCGGAACAACCTTGCTCATCGATGATCATGTCGATGTGGCACTGGCCGTCGGTGCCGACGGGGTTCATCTTGGCCAGGACGATCTGCCACTCACGTATGCGCGCTCCATTTTGGGGGATGGTGCCATCATCGGAATTACGGCCCCATCCCTGGATCAGGCCCGGGCGGCCATGCTCGGCGGCGCGGATTATATCGGTTTCGGTCCGGTGTACCCAACCCGCTCGAAGGCCAACCCCAGCGCAACAAAAGGACTCGAAGGCGTACTGGAAATGGCCAACGCTATTGATATTCCCATCATTGGCATTGCAGGAATCACCGCAAAAAGATGCCAGGATGTCCTGAGAGCTGGCGCGCACGGTGTAGCAGTCATGACAGCCATCAGCTGTCATGACGACCCGGAAGCGGCCACACGCGAATTCGCTCGCGCCATTGAAGCCATTCCGCCTCACGACTAGATTGCTTTCGGATCGACCTGTTTTCCGTCAACCAACCCATGTGTGTTCATGTCCTCTCCCGTTGCTCAACGACAGGATGCCCTTCGATCAGCCATGCGTTCGCATGATCTGGACGCTGTCCTACTCAACCCAGGTCCCTCGCTTCCGTATCTGACCGATCTGCATTTCCATATCAGCGAGCGACCCGTCGTATTCGGGCTGTCCGCCAATGGTGCTGCCTGCATCACGGTGCCTGAGTTGGAGGCGCAGAAGCTGTCACATGCCTCATTCGACCTGGATACCACGACCTACACGGAAGACGTAACCACCTGGGGCGATGCATTCCGTCACAGCCTGTCAGCCCTTGGGTTGCCTGCAGGCGCTCGGGTGGGTATCGAGCCACGCAGCCTGCGCGTCCTGGAACTGCGCTTCATCGAAGCTGCCCTGCCACATGTTGAATTGATATCATGCGAGGATGTTGTTGCCCGCCTTCGCTCGCGCAAGGATGCCGAGGAACTGGCACACATGAAGGAGGCCGTCCGGATGGCAGAAGCGGCTCTGGAAGCGACTTTGCCGCACGTCAAGGTCGGTGTCAGCGAGCGTGAGATATCGGGGCGCCTCATTGCGAACCTGCTGGCAGAGGGATCCGGTGGCGAACTGCCGTTTCAGCCGATCATCGCCTTTGGTGCCAACTCGGCCAATCCCCATGCCGTGCCTACAGACTACCGGGCCAAGGAAGGCGACCTGATCCTCTTTGATTGGGGTGCCAACAACAGCGGATACTTTTCCGACCTGACCCGCACCTTTGCCCTGGGCGAGCCAAGTGACCGCTGCCGGGCCATTCATCACGCCGTTCAGGCCGCCAACCAGGCGGCCCGTGAAGCGGCTGCGCCTGGTGTTGCGGCCGCTTCGGTCGACAAGGCGGCTCGCGATGCCATTATCGAGGCAGGTTTCGGGCCCTTCTTCACCCATCGGACGGGTCACGGGCTGGGCCTGGAGGTACATGAAGAGCCCTACATCAGGGCCGGTAACCCACAAACGCTGGAGGCGGGCATGACATTTACGATCGAACCGGGAATCTATCTTAATGGCGAGGGCGGTGTGCGCATCGAGGACGACATGGTCATTACGCCCGACGGTGCCCATAGCCTGAGCACCCTTGATCGATCCCTGCGTATTCTGGGCTGACAAGCATGCGTGCCTTGGGGCGATAACGCCTTCACCATCTGTACTGAGGGAGCCGTTATTGGCATGCCAGACGAATCCTTCACCACCTGACTCTACCGTATCGTGGTAACCGAACCGAATCAACTGTTTGCCCTTCTGGCGGGAGTGCTGGCCCTTGTTTTCTGGCTCAGCACCATTCCAGCACTGAAGAGGTTCTTTACCATCCTGCCACCGGTTATCTGGGCCTATTTCGTCCCGATGTTCCTGACAACTGGCGGTGTGACCCCGGCCTCCTCGGAGGTCTATTCGTGGATGTCACGGTACCTACTGCCGTTTTCCCTTTTTCTGCTCATGATTACGGTGGACCTGCCTTCCATCCTGAAACTTGGGCGCAAAGCCATCATCATGATGGTCGCAGGAACAGCCGGTATCGTTATCGGGGGTCCGATCGCTTACCTGATATTCGGTCCCTTCCTGCCCGCGGATGCGTGGCAGGGCTTCGCCACGCTTTCAGGCAGTTGGATTGGAGGAACGGCCAACATGCTTGCTATCAAGGAAAGTGTAGGAGCGCCTGATGCCATCCTCGGGCCCATCATTGTTGTCGATACTGTGGTCGGATATGGCTGGATGGGCATCCTCATTTTCTTGAGTGCTTTCCAGAAGAAATTCGACTCTTGGGTAGCGGCTGACAACAGCGCCATAGAGCAGGCCAATGCACGTCTCATGGAACTTGACCAGACGCGTCGTCCGGTTCAGATAAACGACCTGGTCTACATCCTGGGATTGACGCTTGTAGCCACGGTAGTCGCGATTGCCATCGGGGATAGGCTTCCTGCCGTTGGCAATCCAACCATTGTCTCTCCGGCAACGTGGGCTATCCTGCTGGTCGTAACCGCGGGGTTGGCACTTTCCTTCAGTCCTATCCGCGTCAATCTGGAATCAGCCGGAGCCTCACGTGTCGGATTTCTGGCATTATACCTTTTGCTGACCTCGATCGGTGCCCGAGCCGACCTGTTGGCAGTCCTCGAGGCGCCCCTCTACCTGGCTGCTGGTATGGTATGGATTTCGGTTCACATCGCACTACTCATGATCGTTGCCAAGGCCATCAAGGCTCCCTTGTTTTTCGTCGCCACGGGGAGCATGGCGAATATTGGCGGTGCAGCCAGTGCGCCCGTCGTAGCCAGCGTATATCACCCGGCAATGGCACCCGTCGGTCTCCTGATGGGCGTTTCCGGGTACATCCTCGGGATCTATGCCGCCCTTGGATGCGCGTGGATACTGGGACAGTTGGCCTTCATGTAGGCCGTTCTCATCCCGGCCTACCCGCGCAGGTCGGCGGCCAGTCTTTCGGCCTCATCAACCATGTCTCCGATGGCCTGCACACCTCCGGCCCAAAACGCCGGATCCCGCAGATCGACCCCCAAGCGGCCAACCAGCGTGTGGGGCCAGTCCTTGCCACCACTGCGCAGAAGATCCATATACAGATCGGCAAACCCATCGCCTGATTCCAGGTATTTCTGGTAGAGTGCCAACACGAGCAGTTCGCCGAAGGCATAGGCGTAGACATACCCCGGCGTGTGGAGGAAGTGCGGGATGTAGCTCCACCAAACAGCATACTGATCGCTCAGGGTTACGGAATCACCGAACATGGGTCGCTGTGTGTCCATCCACGCCGCACTGAGGGCTTCCGAAGACAGCTCGCCGGCCGTACGCCGCTCGTGATGTATGCGGTTTTCGAATCGATTCATGGACACCTGGCGAAAGACGGTTGCAATAGTGTCATCGATTTTACCCATCAGCATGGCCAACCGGTTTTCAGGATCCGACTCGGCCGCCATCAGCCGCTGGAACACGAGCATTTCCCCAAAAACGGAAGCCGTCTCAGCCGTTGTAAGTGGCGTGTCTGCATGGAAAATCCCCTGTTCCCGAGACAGGAACTGGTGTACTCCGTGACCAAGTTCGTGGGCCAAGGTCTGGACATCACGGATCTTACCCGTATAGTTCATGAGGATGTACGGGTGGGCCGACGGGACACATCCGTGGCTGAAGGCGCCACCCCGCTTGGCCTGACCCAGGGCTGCATCGATCCAGTTTTCGTTGAAGAACCGCTCCGTAATCGCGCCCATCTCTGGATGGAAGGCCGAGTAGGACGAGAGCACCATTTCGCGAGCCGTGTCCCAGTCGATGTGCCGATCAGCTTCTCCGATGGGCGCATACCGATCATATTCGGTCATTTCCTCCAAACCCAGCAAGCCCTTCTTGATGCTGTAGAATCGCTGAACGTGGGCGTAGCCTTCCTGTACCGCCTCGATCAAGGCTTCGACATCCTCATCGGCCACTTCGTTGGACATATTGCGGGATGTGATCCAGGAAGGATAGCCTCTGAGGCGATCGTCTAGCGCCTTGTCAGCCAGAATGGTATTGAAGATGAACGTCAACGAACGCAGATTACCCTTCAGCCCCTTGGTGAAGGCAGCAGCCGCATCCCGGCGGACAGCCCGGTCCCTGTCATGCAGGCGAGCAAGCACCTGCTGTTGCGTCAGGGATTCATCCCCAACCTCAAAGCGCATGTCGGACAAGGATTCATCAAAGAGTCGATTCCAGGCTGAGCGGCCCGTATTCGACTTTTCAATCATGATCTTCTCTTCCGGCTCGGTGAGCAGGTAGGGCTTTTGAAGCCTGGCTACCTCCAGATGGTGCCGGCAAAAAGCCAGGCGCTCATCGGCCAGACACGATGCAGCCTGTTCGTCCGGGACGCGGGTCCACTCCAGATCAAAAAACAGGAGTTTGGTTGAAATGGCTGTATATGCCTCCCGAACGCGCTGTAGCAGTGCTCCCCTCGCCGGATCTGATGTATCCGTGGACCAGTCCAGATACGCATAGGTGTATGCCTTGCCGATGCTGTCCTGAAGATCTCCCAACGAATGCATGGCCTTGGCCAGATGGCCCGCATCCATACCCGCCACTTTGCCGCGGTAAGCCGCTGCAAAGGCATCGGCCGACTGCAGAGCACCCTCGAGGTCAACGGCAAGCGCATCCTCGTCCGCGTAGAGCTGTGTAAGATCCCAGGTCACGTTTTCCGCGCCGGTCGGCGCGTCATACGTGGGTTGCCCGGCATGCTCGGGCTGGTGCAAGATGGCTGGGAAGAGCTGATAAGGCTTCATGGACGATGGCTTTTGTCGTTGGTCCAGACACGATGGTATACGTAACGCGGCGGCTTACTCACGCACTCCGTATAGGGTCCGGGTTGGGAACCGGAATCCACCCTGGGATCGTGTAAATTCGTCCGCCCACATTCCTTCAGTCGATGCTAGCCTTGATGATTCGTTTCCGCGCCCTGCTTGTCGCCGTAGTCATTGTGACCGGATGCAACGAGCCAGCTCAGACCGAACTGTTCGCTGACGTGCCAGAGCTGGGGCGCGTGCCAACGCCCGAGAGCATACCAGTCATTGACCACGAGCGTATGGATGGCGGCCGTCTGACCAACACGGACTTCGAAGGCAAGGTGTCCATCGTCAACTTCTGGGCAACGTGGTGCGGTCCCTGTATTGTCGAAATACCTGAGTTCGTAGCCTTACAGGAGGAATGGAAAGATCGTCCGTTCCAATTCGTGGGCGTCTCGCTCGATGAAGAAGGGTTCGACGCCGTGCGGCCCTTTGCCGAGGATTTCATGATGCAGTATCCCCAGATACTTGACCCGAAAGCAGCGCTCGGTGAAGGATTCGGCGGCGTGTATGCGCTGCCCGTTACTTTCGTAGTGGGGCCGGAGGGTCAGATTCTGGCTGGACATGCCGGTCTGTTCCCCCTGAAGGACTATTTGCCAGACATTGAGCGCCTCGTAGAAGACATCGAGAACTCCTGAGCGGTCATCGGTCAGGCGGACGTCTCTTGGATGGGGTCATACACTGCGGTTGTTTTCTGATCTGCAACGAACGTGCGGCTGGCAACATCGCGGATTGCCTCGGCAGTTACGGTCATGGCCGATTCCAGGAAGCGCGGCAATAACTTCCAGTCTCCCGCCGCAATGGCTTCATTCAGTTGCGATGCCATCGAAAAGGAGCCATCCCGTGCGTAGAGAGTCTCTGCCTCCAGTGTGGCCAAGGCACGGCTCAGTTCATCTTCATCCACACGGTGCTGCGTCAGCCTGTGGAGTTCGTCAAGAATGTCTTTTTCTACCTGATCCGGATCAGACCCCGCCGTCAGGAGGGCCATGACGGTGAACAGTCCGGGATCCCGGAAGGCGGATACACTGGCGGAAACAGACGTACAGGCACCGCCGTCGACCAGCTTGCGATGCAATCGGCTGGTTCGGCCATGGCTCAGGATCATCGACACCAAATGCAGCGGCATGATAGCCGGATCAAGCGCACAAGGCGCTTTGAACCCGATAATGAGGGCCGGCATGCCTCCTCTCATACGTATGGTCGTCCGACGTTCGCCGAGCTGACGGGGCTCCTGCAGGGCAGGTTCAGAAATGGCCGTGCCGCTCGGAATGGCACCGAAATGTCGATAAATGAATGCCATGACCTGCGCTGCATCAAAACCGCCAATCACGGACAGCGTGGCATTATGCGGCCAGTAGAACCGATCGTAGTAGCTTCGCAGCCCATCGGGCGTGATGGTTTCAATGTCCTGTCGCCAGCCGATCGTCGGATGGTGATAGGTATGGGCTTCAAATGCAGTGGACCACAAGGCGTGGTACAGCTTTCGCAGGGGCTCATTCTCTCCGCGGTCGAACTCATTCAGGATGACCGTGCGTTCGGATTCCACCTCTTCCGGGTCAAGCGTTAGATTGCGCATGCGATCCGCTTCGATCTCAAGGGCGAGGTCGATATGCGCCTCAGGCAGCAGCTCATAGTAGTTGGTCCGATCATTCCATGTCGTTGCGTTGACACGAGCCCCACGCGACTGTAGGACATTGAAAATGGTGCGCCCGCTCTTTTTGGAGAAGCGCTCCGTGCCCTTGAACATCATGTGCTCGAGGAAATGCGTCGCACCCGTCTCTCCCTGGCGCTCATTGCGGCTACCGACGCGGTAGGTAACCATCACTGTGGCCACCCGCGCCTCACCCTGTGGGCAAAGCAATACGCGTAAGCCATTGTCAACCAATTCATAACAGTCGATACCGCCCTCCCGCTCCTTCCACTCGAATCCGGGAAAATCGTCAGGCAAGAGCGGCGTGGATGTAGATGATTCGGGCATGATCAGTGAGCCTCCAACCAGTTGGATCCAATCCCTGTTGAGACCTCTATGGGGACCTGTAACGGCAGTGCCTCGGACATTTCCTTGACGACCATCGCTCGAACGGCCTCCACTTCATCCATAGGCACCTCCAAAACCAATTCATCGTGAACCTGCAAGAGCATGCGCGTCCCGTACCCTCCCTCGTTCAGCTTTCGGTCAACGGATATCATGGCGCGCTTGATCATGTCGGCCTGTGTACCCTGGATGGGCATATTTACGGCAACCCGCTCGGCCGCTGAGCGCACATTACGATTACGGGCATTGATGTCCGGCAGATACCTTCGGCGGCCAAGCAGCGTTTCTGCATAGCCCTGTTCCCGAGCCTTTTCAACCTGCTCCACCAAGAAGGACGCGACAGCAGGGAAGCCCCGGTTGTACGTGTCGATCAATTCCTGGGCCTCGCCACGCGAGCATCTAAGCCTGGCCGCAAGACCAAAGGCAGAAATTCCGTAGGGAATGCCATAGTTGACCTCCTTGGCCTTGGTGCGCTGTTCGCGGGTGACCTCCTCCGGTCTAACGCCAAAGACACGGGCGGCCGTACGGGTGTGGATATCCTCGCCATCGATATAGGCTTGTTTCATGGCCTCATCTCCCGCCAAGGACGCCAGAATCCGTAGTTCGATCTGTGCGTAGTCCGCTGAGAGCAGCACATGGTCTTGCGGGGCGATGAACGCGCGCCGGATTTCGCGGCCACGGGCCGTCCGTATGGGAATGTTCTGCAGGTTGGGCTTTGAACTGGAGAGACGGCCCGTGGCCGCCGTTGTCTGCGAATAGGATGTATGGATACGTCCGGTCTCGGGATGAACCAGTTCTCCGAGCGCGTCGATGTAAGTGGACTTGAGCTTGGCCAATTCGCGCCAATCCAGGATCAAACCAGGAAGATCATGTTCTGCAGCCAATTCCGTCAGCACACTCTCCTTGGTCGATGGCTTTCCTGTGGACGTCTTTGATATCACGGGAAGACCCAGCTTGTCGAACAGGATGGTTCCGATCTGTGCCGGGGACCCAATATTGAATTCCTCCCCGGCCCTCTCGAATATCTGCGATTCCAGTTCAACCAGGTCCTCTGCAGTCTGGGCAGACAGCTCTTTCAGTGCTGCTTCATCCAGCTTGATCCCGGCCAATTCCATGCGCGAGAGTACCGGTACGAGCGGGAATTCCAGATCATGCGCCAGCTGCTTTACCCCGGCACCCTCAAGTTGACTGCGCAGGGCAGCCGACAACTGCAACGTGATATCCGCATCCTCACAGGCATACGGCGCCACGTCAACCGGAGGAACCTCCCTCATGGATTTGGCCTCCTTGCCCTTGCCGATCAAGGAGGAGATGGGGATGGTCTGGTAACCCAGCTCCCTTCGAGCCAGGGGGTCGAGCCCGTGCGGTTCTTCAGGCGCAATCAGGTAATGCGCCACCATGGTGTCGAAAAAGGGACCCGCAACCCGAATTCCATGCCGGGCCATGACGAGCCAGTCGTATTTCACGTTTTGTCCGACTTTTTCACCATCTGCTTCGAGAAGCGGAGCGACGAGACGCAGCACCTGTTCGGTGGACGTGCCATCAGGCAGAGGGGTCGGAATGTAGACGGCCTTGTCGGCCTCGACCGCAAATGACATGCCCACAAGCGATGCCATCATGGGATCGGTGGACGTTGTTTCTGTATCAAAGGAGAGCGGGAAGCGGCCCGTCATCGACTCGACCGCAGCGTACACCTCGTCCACGTTGGCAAGCATGCGGTAATCCGTGCGTTCCGCATCATAGGAGCGGAGGGCATCCTCTTCCTCAAAAAGCCCTCCTTGGACACCCTCGGGCTCCGGTACTCCGCCATTGGCCGCCGCCTTGGGCGAAAGAACCCGATGCACGCGATGATACAGGCCACTGAACTCAAGATCGTCAAACAGCGTCCGGATCTGCTTGAGGTCAGGCGCTTTGCACAAAAAGTCATCCCAACCCAGATCAAGCGGGACATCGGTCTTGATGGTGACAAGTTTTTTCGAGAGAAGCGCCATGTCCGCCTCGTTCTGCATGCCCTCCCGAGCCCGTTTACCGGGCAATTCGTCTGCATGTGCGATCAGGTTTTCGACCGAGCCATATTCCGCCAACAGCTTCATGGCCGTCTTTTCACCGATGCCCGAGACACCGGGCACGTTATCGGCCGAATCGCCCATGAGGGCCAGGACATCGATAAACTGGATGGGCTGGAGACCATACTTCTCACGGAATGACGCGACTGTTATGGGATCGAATGACTCTCCCCGATAGGCCGGTCTGAACTGTGAAATGTGCGGATCGATGAGCTGCATGAAGTCCTTGTCGGGGGACACGATGACCGTGTCCACACCCTCGTCCGCCGCCCGCCGGGCCAGTGTTCCGATGACATCATCGGCCTCGACTCCCTCGACCTCCACCACGGGGATATCCATTGCCTCAACGACCCGCTTTATCTGCGGCAGGTTGGCGATCAGTTCCTCAGGTGGCGGATCCCGATGCGCTTTGTAGTCATCGTAGAGTTCATCCCGGAAGGTGCCGCCCTCTCCCATCACATCGAACACGACCGCCATGTGGTCGATGCTGTGGTCCTCTATCAACTTGATGAGCGCCGAGGTGAAGCCATACGTGGCGCTCGTGTTGAACCCCTTCGAATTGATCAGGGGCCGGGAAATGAAAATGAAATGAGCACGATAGGCCAGGGCCATCGCATCCATCAGATACAGCGTTTTCTCAGTAGGCGAACCAGAATGGGTACCCAGGGATGCGTCAGGCATGATGAACCGGTAATGTCGGACGGTTGGAATGGGCGCGTGTGGAACACTGAACGACCTGGACCTTACACGGTTCGCTGTCTCTCGGTTACTGGAGATAACAGCCCCAGGACCGCTATGGCATCTGTCCTTGCGCCTGCACCATTCGACCTGCCCCTGCCTGCCCATGTCGTTCACGCCCACGTCCGTACTCGTTACTGGCGGAGCCGGATTCATCGGCTCCAATTATCTGCTGCACGTTGTGCACGCTTGGCCTGAGACGCTCTATGTGAACCTGGATGCCCTGACGTATGCCGGTAATCTGGCGAATCTGGCATCGGTCGAGGACGCCCCGAATTACCGTTTTGTCCACGGGGATATCAACGATGCCGAACTGCTGGCTCGCCTGTTCGCCGAACATGCCTTCGAGGCTGTCGTGCATTTCGCCGCCGAGTCCCATGTGGATCGAAGTATCCTTGATCCGACAGCCTTCGTCACAACGAACGTACATGGCACCCTTGTGCTCTTGCAGGCAGCGCGGACAGCATGGGATGGTGCGGGTACGCCCCGGCGCTTCCACCACATCTCGACTGACGAAGTGTTCGGATCGCTCGGGCCCGAGGGCGTTTTTACGGCCGAAACGCCCTACGCCCCCCGGTCCCCGTATGCCGCCTCAAAGGCCTCGGCCGACCACCTGGTCCGTGCTTTCGGTACCACGTACCATCTGCCCTACGTGATTACGAACACATCCAATAATTACGGGCCCTACCAGTTTCCGGAGAAGCTCATCCCGCTGGTCATACGCAACGCCATGAAGGGCGAACCGATTCCGGTGTACGGTAATGGTCAGAACGTTCGGGATTGGCTGTACGTGGAGGATCACGTCAAGGCGCTTGATATCGTGCTCCGCCGGGCCGAGGAGGGATCGACGTGGCTGATCGGTGCCGATCAGGAAATAAACAACCTGGACCTGGTCCACCTGCTCCTTGACGAAGTGGATCGCGTTACAGGTAAGCACGCGGGTACCAGCCGCGCGCTCATCCGATTTGTTGCGGACCGTCCCGGCCACGATTTTCGTTACGCACTCGACAGTTCGCCCATTGAGGATCAACTCGGTTGGAAACCGGAATATGACCTGAACGCTGGTATCCGCAGAACGGTAGCCTGGTATCTGGACAACGTGCCTTGGATGGATGCGGTCCTCGATGGTGCCTATCGGGATTATTACTCGTCGCAATACGGTTCACGCGGAATGAACTGAGGTCCGATTCCGTGCGTCGTATGTTGTTCTTTTTCCCCACGGACACACGATTCATCACCGTATGAAAGGAGTCGTACTGGCTGGCGGCACCGGTAGCCGCCTCTACCCGCTCACGCGGGTGACCAACAAGCACCTGCTACCGGTGGGTCGCTATCCGATGATCTACCACCCGCTGCTCAGGCTGCGCCGGGCAGGCGTTACGGATATCTGTCTCGTGACCAGCCCCGAGCACATGGGAGACGTGGTCAACCTGCTGGGCAGCGGCTCGCGCCTCGGCATTGATCTGACATACCGCGTTCAGGACGAGCCGGGCGGTATTGCCCAGGCACTGGGGCTTTGTGAGTCCTTTGTGGGCGAGGGCCCCTTCGTGGTTGTCCTGGGAGACACTATCAGCGGGGAGGATATCGCAGGCGAAGTGGACGCCTTCCGGGCGCAGGCCGCTGATACCGACGGTGCCCGCGTCCTGCTGAAGAACGTACACGACCCCGAACGCTACGGCGTGCCAGAGTTTGACGGGGATCGTATCGTGCGGGTCATCGAAAAGCCTTCCCATCCACCCTCTACCTACTCTGTCATCGGCATCTATTTCTACACCCCCTCCGTGTTCGACTACATTCGGACACTGACGCCCTCTCAGCGTGGCGAGCTTGAAATCTCGGATGTCAGCAACCGGTACGCGGAGCAAGGCACGCTCAGTCATGGTGTGCTCACGAGCTGGTGGGGCGATGCGGGTACGTTTGAAGGACTGGAGGAAGCCAACCGCCTGGCGCGGGACCTCTTCTACGAGGAGCTCCCGGGAGTGGCCGACGAATGAACATGCCCACAACATGGACCGAAGGAGCCATTGACGGTGTGACCGTTGAGCCCTTCAAGGTGTTCTCTGATCAACGCGGCTGGCTTGCCGAACTCTTCCGACAGGACGAGGTGGCTGCGCCTCATTATCCCGCCATGGGATACCTCTCCTCGACACGTCCCGGTGTTGCCCGGGGCCCCCACGAACATGAGCAGCAAACCGACCGGTTCGCGTTCTTCCACGGTGTCTATCGTGTGGTGATGTGGGACGCCCGACCCGATTCAACAACGTTCGGCGCCCGCCAGGAATTGAGTGTTGGTGAAGGCAACGCAGTCATCGTGGTCATCCCCCCGGGCGTCGTGCATGCGTACCGGAATGTGGGGACCTTGGACGCTTATGTCCTCAACTTCCCGGATCGCCTCTACGCCGGCGAGGGCAAGAAGGAGCCAGTCGACGAAATCCGTCACGAAGACGATCCCGAATCTCCCTTCCAGATCTGATGCCGCTGCTCCTGTTTGACATTGATGGCACGCTGCTTCGCTCCGATGGCGTAGGTCGGCGAACCATTCGGGAAGCCCTCTCCGATATCGTGGGTCGCCCCGTCTCCTCTGACACAGTCTCGTTCTCAGGCCGGACCGACCCGGCCATTATGCGGGACGTCCTGCTGGAATCGGGCTGTTCAAGGGAGGAAGCTGATGAACTGCTTCCGGAGTGCCTTCGGACGTTTGCAACCGTATTCAGCGAACGGGTCCAGCCGGAAAACATGACCGTCCTGCCCGGCGTGCTGGATCTTCTGGATACTGTCGTGGAGCGCTATGGCCGCACACTCGGCCTGGTTACCGGCAATCTCGACATCACAGCCGAAGCAAAACTCCGTGCCGGTGGTCTGGATGGGTATTTCTCCTTTGGCGCATACGGGTCGGACCACGAGAATCGTAACCTGCTGCCGGCTTTGGCCATGGAACGCGCACGGTCGCATGGGCATGACGACGTTCGGTCAGAGCGCACGGTCGTCATTGGAGATACCGAGCACGACATCAGCTGCTCGCGTCATGCGAACGTTGCGGTCGTAGCGGTGGCCACGGGGAAAATCCCGTACGAGACCCTGTACCAACACAGCCCTGACCTCCTGCTCAAGGACCTGTCCGTGCATGACGACATCCTGCGCTTTCTGGATGAGGTAGCCGCGCGTTAGTCCCCTGCCAGCTCGTAGTGCGCAGCCAGGCCTTTCAGCAAGGCTTCTGCCGTCCGATCCACGATCTCGTAGACGTGTTCGAATCCCGCATCGCCACCGTAGTAGGGATCAGGCACCTCGTAATCCCCCGGCTCCGGGTCCCACTGCCGGAACAGCGTAACGCGGTGACCGAAATCATCGCCCGCGTCCAGGAACAGGATGTCATGCAGGTTGGATTTGTCCATGGCCAGGATATGGTCGAAGTCGGCCAGATCCGTATCCACGAACTGTCGCGCTCGTTGCGGCGAGAGATCCACGCCCTGCCGTTTAGCCGTGGCCATCATGCGACGATCAGGCGGATTTCCGACGTGCCAAGCACCCGTGCCTGCAGAATCTATATCAATGATCCCATCCAGACCGGCTGCCCGCACCTTGTCCCGGAAGACGCCTTCCGCAAGCGGACTGCGACAGATGTTGCCGAGGCAGACAAACAGCACGCGAACCGGTCTGCTCAATCGAATGCCCCTTCACCAAGCGTACGTTTGACCATCCACTTGTTGCCCCAGTAGAACAGTCCAAGTACAATGGCCCACTGCAGCGTGACCGTGGCCACCGAATAGGGATCGAGTGGGTTGAACCAGGTGTCGGGAGCATATGCTGTTGCCGAGAGCCAGAACCACCATACGAGGAGCACGACGGCCTGAGCCGGTACGAGCCAACGCATGATGACGTCCCATTTGGCACCGGCTTTCCAGTCCCCCTCGATGTCATCAATCGCTTCCTGACGGAATACGCTGACGCCGTACTTGTTGACGGCGTAGGCCATGAAGGCGCCCGAGATCATCAGGGCCACGCCCCAAACGAAGTCCTGGTTGCCGAAGAAGGTAAGATTGACCGCGGACGGCACGCCCATCAAGAAGGAGATGCCGCAGATATAGATGACCGCCTTGCGACGCGTAATGCCCATGTCGACCAGGATGCGCGTCGATAGCTCGATCATCGAGATGAGCGAGGAAAACGCCGCAAACGCCAGGCCCAGGAAGAACATGATAGCCAGCGGATTGCCAAAAGCCATCTTGGCAAAAAGCTGCGGCATCCAGATGAA
>Ga0181566_10001049_pt1 | contig 22592 bp, 24 predicted proteins | sample 101ome_15_FD_133762 | JGI IMG/M metagenome (GOLD analysis project Ga0181566, IMG submission 133762) | Coastal salt marsh microbial communities from the Groves Creek Marsh, Skidaway Island, Georgia - 101402AT metaG (megahit assembly) | ecosystem: Environmental > Aquatic > Marine > Intertidal...
CCGGTAAAATTCACTAGTAACGTTTCAAGCATTTGGTTTGATTGCTGGATATATTGCGTCCAAAAAATAATATCATAAGTAACAGCAACAAATTCCGGATATGGAATCTGTATTACTTCAAATATATTTGTCCCTAATTGCTCTCCTAAACTTACTTTTGCGCCAGCAGAAAATTGTATATTTGCATTTTCTCTTCTTGTTGAAACAGTACTGGGTTTTACTCCAAAACCTGGAGAAGGTGTGTTTGAAAGGAAATGTCTTTGAGAAGAAACATTGTCTTGATTTTTAATACCTTGTTTGTTAATAATATTTTGATATTTTCTGTCTCTTTCACTCAATCTATATTTAATAACATAATTTTCTTGTTCTCTAAAAGCAATTGCAGTTTTTTTATTTGATTGTGATGGTGAGAAATCAATATTCTGTCGCATAATAGAAATCAAAGGCAAAATTAAAGTGTTTTCTCTATCTCTAATTGGGTTTTTTCTTCTAGTTAGCGCAAATCTTTCACCTGATGCAAAAATAACCGGTACTTTTTGAAGTGTACCTTTGTGTTTAACTTCAAAAGAAAGTTTTTTGTCAAATAGCTCAAAGATGGCTCTATCAATATCTTCAATTCCAATAGAAGGGATGTCAAAATCTTCAGGCGCATTATTGCCGTCAAAATCTTTTATAACTTTTTCACCTTTAATTTGATGTCCCATAATTAATCTCCGCCTTCATCATAAAAAGACGATCCTACACTTCTAGGGTCACCTTTAGGAGAAACTTCTTTTGGACCGGTTATTGGATCTTCTAAAACACCATTTTCTCTTAGTTGTCTAACATCTCCAGTTTCTCCAAGTCTATTTTTATCAAAACCTCTCTGCTGAACAAAAGTCTCCTGAACAGCATCAGCATCTGAGTAAGCTTCTGAGGTTGGTCCAAATATTTTTGCAAGAAATTGACCTTTTCTAGATTGTTTCCCTGTAATTGTAATATAACTCTTATGCTCAATTTGACCAAAAATTGTGTTTGTAGCAGGTCCTTTAATTACTTCAAAAAATGTAGACCCATAAGAGAAAAAATCTCCTTCTAAAACTTCAATACCTTTATCAAGAAGATCTCTTGATTGAACGTAAGCTTCAACTGTGTAGTATTCTTCAGAACCAAATCGGTTTGTTCTAATTTCTTGAGGCTGATATTTAACTAAGCAGTCTATTTCTATTGGGTTTTCGAAAACTTTGTCAGGAGACTCTTCGTACACATCATGAACTTTTGACTTAACTTCTGATATTGGAAAATAGTAAATTTTTTGTCCAACTACATCTTTGACTAATTCTTTTGCGGTGTCATTAATAAAATTAATCTCTCTTGGCGTTATAAAAAATCTTCCCATACGTCACCCCATGAATATTGCTTTGCCAATAGGCATTGGTATATAACGCAACTGTTTGTTCATCTGCTCAGCTCTGGTTGATTGTATTTCTATTAGCTTGTCATAAGTCATTGTATCAAGCATTTCTTTTAACTGTGTCTTGAGATCTTTTTGATCTTCTCTTCCTTGACTAATTAAATCACCACCGTTGAGAGAAACATCACCACCGGGTATTGGAATATTTCCAAACTTAGATCTGATTAATCCTAATTGCTCTTTAGAAAGTGCTAGTGTAAACTGTCTAATCCACTGCTTACCAATTGAATTAATTCTTGAATATGTTAAATTTCCAAAAGGAAGATTAGACATATTTGAAACGCCGTGTATCATTTCATCTTTGTACGATGGATCCATAGGATCAGCATACTGCCTAATTCTAACCCATAACTTCTTGCTATCAGACGTGGGTGTAGGAAATATTCTTAGTTTTGTTCCAGAAACTTCATACGAATAATTTGACCTTCTAACTCTATTTGAAAGATCTAACTGACCAGCGCGAAGAATATCTTCAAAAACAGGTAACACGTAAAATATTGTTTCTGGAGTAAAAGACTCAAAGCTAAACTCGTTATTTAAATAATTGATAGCAGATGTTGTATCAAAAAATCTGTAAGCAGCTTGCGGATTAAAGTGGAACATTTCTACAATCTTAAGCTTTCCTTTTGTATTATCAAACAATGCAGATCCTCCTGCATCTTTAAGCTCTGTGTATAGATCATAATCTTGTCTACCCATTTCAAGCTGAATAGACCCGGATAGGGTGTTATAAGATCCTCCCACTCCTGCTTCCATTGCATAAGGTTCTGCAAATCTTGTTAAATATTCTAAGTTGTCACGAACATATTTTTCTTCAGCACCGGTCATGCTTCCAGTAGCATAACCAAGAAAGTTTACCAATTGTGACTTTGCTTGATACTGATTTAAAATTGAGCTGTACTCTAGAGAAGCTTCTTCCATGTTTCCCCAGACTTGCTTTTTTGTTAATTCAACGCTAAGAATGTCATCACCCAGCTTTCTCTTAACAAAAGTCACCATCTGATCAGCCTCAGTTATGAAGTCTGAGTCTGAATCAAAGATGCCAAATGGTGTGGGTGAAGTCACTTCAGAAAAATTAGCCACAGAAGTCTCCGAACAGAATTGGTCCTAATATATATTCTCGAGAGTTCTGATTGACAAAAATTATCCGACTCCCTCAAAACCATTTGATGCAGTCAAAATTGGAAACTGATCTTTATCAATTGCTGTGTATCCTGCTGCGACACTAAAAGGTAGACTATTGTGTGAAGCTGATAGGAAAATTTTAGTACATTTAACTTCAAGTCGCATTGTCTGCTCTCCAGCATGAAGAGTATAAAAATTACTATTTTTTACTTTAAATGCGTTTTCTGAAAAAGCGATAGATAGATTTTTGTTTGTGCCACCGGCGGGCTCGTTGTTGTGAACACAAATCCACCTAGTGACACCTGGAAACTCAATTTCTCTTGTGCTGCCTGCAGGTGTAATAATGGAGCTGGTCAAATAAGGCCAACTACTAACTTGATATTCGGGTACAAACCCTAGTCCTGGTTTCGGATTGTTTAAGCTCATTTTTTCTCCTACTTATCTGATTTTTCTTGCCAGTCTTTTGATATGCTATCTTTAGTTATTGGTCCACCTCTTGCCCATGTTGTGCAAGTTCTAGCTGAGTGGCACTTAAAGTGATGCATCCAACAATAACCTAATTCACCGTCTTTATCTGAAACTTCGCCAGGCATGCACTCTTTCATTCTCGGACTGACATCAAAAGCAACACAGTTTCCGCATAAAGACTTTTTAGCAGCACGCTCAGATGTTTCCCATTTTTTAGCAACTTTTTTCCAGTAGTCACCAGGTTCATCTATGTTTAGTGGACCATACATAAACTTTTTAATAGTGCTATCTCTATTTTTTGTGTTTAATTCTACATCACCAGCAGCTGCAGGACAAGCTAGGCCCTCGACTGCTTCTTTGAGAAATTTTCTCCACCCTTCCATTATAAGTTTCATTTCTTATATCTCCTTTCGCTTATGGGCTGATCTTCTTCTTGAACACCGTGTGCTTCATGAACTTCTTTAATATCGTCTGAATCTTTTACTTTTTCTAATAATCTTGCTGGCACGTTTGTCTCAATAGATCCGTCAGGCCATTCGATGTCATAAATACTAATATTGCCCTGCTTGTCGAGAGAATGCCACAAAACATATCCAACTTCGTTTAAGGAAGAACCCTTCTTCCGAACGTGAGTCAGTCACGTGTGCCCAATAATATCATCATAAGCCTTGTCTTGCTTTGCATGTGGAATTAAATCAACTCCGTAGTCATGATCCTTAGCAAAACTTAGACGCTCTTGCTCTTCTTCAAGTGCCTTGTTTCGCTCAACTGCGCGCAGCTGGCGCAATGCTTTTTCACGTGACATTGGCTTTTTAGAAAGCGCGCGTCTCGTCTTTCTTCCTTTTTGCGGATTCTTTGGATAGACCTTGTAACCGCCTTTGACCTTTCTTATTTCCTCATCCACAAGTGAGGCAATGATTTCCTTTAAAAGGGCTGCTGAGACCTTCACAGATGACTCCTGTTGAACATTGTTTGCTTTCTAATATAGATAGGTGTTTTGAGTTTAAAGTGTCTTAGAAACAAAACAGGCAGCCCTAAAAAGAGCTGCCTGAAATTGGTTTTTAAGTTTAAAATTAGCTCTGTGTTCCTACAATTGCCCCGTCGCTGTCGGCAGTAGGCACAGCTGTGTGTATTCTTAAATCACCGGTTGAATCAATAAAAAGATACCGAGTCTCTCCTGTAGGAGCTTGTAGTGAAATGTAAGAAGGCTTATTTGAACCGGTTCCACATTTTAAATCGATATGACCAGCTTCAGCTGAGCCTGAAACTGCTATATCAAAACCATCACCAGTTAGCTGGTGCAAACCTTTTGAGTCTGTTACTAATACTTTTGGCATAATTTTCTCCTTTTTGAGTTTACTTGTTCGCAAGATTCCGGCACGCTGGCGAGGTCAGCTTTATGCAATTGTACCGGGCCTAAGTATAATTATAAATCTTCAACTAGTTTTTCTAATTTTTTATTAAAATCTTGTCTAGACATTTTTAAAGGCTTTTCTTTAATTCTTTCTTTTAAGTAGTGTACAATTTTATCAACACGTGGATCTGCTTCACCTGTTGGCTTTTTTCCTAATTCTTTTCTAAGAGCAGTAACCTCTTTTCTGAGAGCTGCGATATCACTTTCACATTTTGCACAGCACTCTGCTGCGGATGCTGCGGATGCAGCTGCTGTCTTTTTAGTTGGCATTACTTCCTCCGATATTTGAAATGCTTCGTTATAAGTATTATATTAATCTCTTTTTTACCGGAGTAAAAATGATCATCACGAACAGCAAGATACCGCAACTTATGTCAATTATCATAAACGTTTACGCCATTACACTTTGGCCATTTGTCTTTATTCGCGATGAAGGCAATGAAGATACCATCTGGCATGAAAAAATCCACCTGCGTCAACAGGTGGAGTTAGCAATTATTGGATTTTATCTTCTCTACGGAGCATTTTGGCTCTATAACTTTATTAAGTTAAGAGATAAAGAAGCGGCATACTACGCAATTCCATTTGAAAAAGAAGCATATGCAGCTTCAAGTGGTGGCGAAACTTATCTTAGCAAGCGTCAAAACTACGCTTGGATTAACTTCCTGTAGATCCAAAACCACCAGAACCTCGATTGGTGTCTGATAGCTCTTCAACTTCTCTAAGCAAGACCTTTGGTCTCTCAATTATGAGAAGCTGTCCTATCTTATCACCCGGGTAGTATGACTTTCCTCTTCGCATTTCTGTCTTAGTAAATTTAAGCATAATGTCACCACGATAGTTAGAGTCAATTACTCCTACTGAGTTACCTAAAATAAACTCTGTCTTTGTAACTGAGCTTCGTGGGAAGAGTAGACCAACAAATCCTTTTGGAATCTCTATTGCAATACCTGTGTTAAAAACAATATTTCCCATATCGTCTTCTTCTCTAGTTACTGCCCATAAATCAAGACAGCCATCTCCTTCTAGAGAATATTTAGGCTTGACAGCATCTGGATGAGTCTTCTTAAAAGACGCAAAAATCATTCATCACCTCGCACAAAAGCAAACATGCGTCGGGCTTCGTGAATAATTTCTGTGACTGTAACATCACCATACTGTTTATGGGTTTCCCATCGCATAGCTGCTTTTCCTAAAAGAATATCTTTTGACAAGTTTAGCAACTCTAGACGCAAAGATTCTTCTGGTGATAATGTAGGAGGACCTTGCTGTAAAATCATGCCTATCGGACCTTCTGACTCTTCATTTTCTTCTTCGTTTGTTTCAATTTCTTCTTGGGACATAAAAACTCCTATAAAGTTATATTAAAACAAATTTTAAAAAAGTACACATAAAACAAAAAAGGCCCCTCCGAAGAGGGACCTTCCTGTGTCTAGGACAGAGGCGTTATCAGATAACGTCCATGTCCATACAGGTGACTGTACCGTAGAAGTCAGCGCGAACCATCTTCTTACCGTAGCGAGTCATAACGCCCTTACGGGGTGTGAAGTCTTCTGGTGCGAAGATGGTTGGGGTGACGATGAGTGGTACGTAAGGAGCGTAGACGTAACCAGTCTCGAGGTAGGAACCTCCCTTGTAACCAACAAGGATCTTGTTGCGTGGGAAGTAGGGGTCCTTGTAGACTGTGAAACGGTTGCTCAAGCTACCGATTGCAGCAGCACCGAGTGTGAACTCGCCACCAGTCTGGCCCTGACCGTCGATGCGGATGGAGGGCTTGTAGAGGACAGAAGCCTCGAAGATGGTAGCAACTTCGGGTGAGCAAACGAGGAAGTTTGCGGAACCACGAAGAGTCTTACGGTGGATCTCGTTAGCAACATCAATGATGGTCTCAACGAGAGTCTCGTACCACTCACGAACTGTACCAGTGAACTGGGGACCAGTTGCGAGAGTTGAAGCGAGCTGAACAGCTGCACCAGTTCTCTTGTTGACGAACTTACCAGGGCTACGGCTCCAGTAGAAGTTAGCGCCACGAGCTTCAGTGAGAAGGTCGTTGAGGATCTCGCGATCGATCTCGAGAGCAATCTGCTCGGAGAGGATCTGGGTAAGCTCAACCTCAGCATCCATGCTGTGGTAAGCGTTGAGATCCTGAGCGAGTTCTGGTGACCAACGAGCGCGGAGCTTACGTGTGGTCGCTGTAACCGCGATGGACTCGATCTTGATGTCGATCTCGGGGATGACTGGAGTAGGAGCTGAAGCAAAGTCGGACTCAAAGCTAGGAATAACGAGAGTTCCGCCAGTGCCACCAGCAGTAGCGACTGTGTCACCAACAACGAAAGAAGCTGTGAGGCAGCTGCTTGCATCGTCTAGATTGTTCTTAACACCAGCACCTGAAACAACCAAGAGGACGGCTGTAGAAGCTGCTGAAAGTGAAGCAAGTGGATCAGGTGTGAACTTGTTTGTTCCGGCGTTCCAAGTACCGAGCTGGTTAAGACGACGAACGTTAAGGATACCGCTGCCGGCCTGAACTGATTCAGGCATTGCAACTAGTGCTGAGCCACCTGTAGCATCGAAAACAGAGATTGACTTGATTGCTGTTGCATCCATTTCTTGACCAGCTGAACCAGTAAGAATGTCTGAATCAATAATCAAGAAGCTGAAGTCTCCGCCGGCTTCAATTAGTGAAACAATCTGCGGGTCGAACTGGAGTAACTTACCATCAGAACCACTGACTGTAGCTGAACCATCAGCAACATAGGACTGTGTAGCTCCTCCGCCGAAATGACCATAAGCAAGAACGTCATTTGCAGTGTTGAGCTTCATACCAGTGCGATGTGTCTGTGAGTAAGCAGTACCGACCAAGTCGTACTGACCACCAACAGCATCAGAACCGGTACGAACAGCGTTACCAGCTGGGTTGTTGTAGAGTGACTGACCCTTAGCGTAGGTAACGTTTGTACCAGAACCAGCTGCAGCAGCTTCGCTAGCTGCTACGGTGTCTCCACCAACGTCTGAGCCGTAGGTGTAGTCGAGGTAGAAGAGCAGACCGGAAGGAAGGCTCATGGGCTGGATGCTGACGAGTTCGTTAGCAACGAGTCCACCAAAGACGCGACGAACGATTGGGAAAGCGATGTTTGAGAAACCATCAACCTGACCGCTGTCTGCGCCGGATGAACCGAGAACGTTTGCCTCACGAAGAACCTGAGCTGCCTGGTTCTCGAGAAGACGTGACATGGTCTCGCGACCGTGATCGCCAAGACCGCGGAGAAGACCGGTGCGTGACCACTTCTCCATCAATCTGTTGCTTTCAGCACCAACGTGACGATCACGAATGCCTTCTGTCAACTGGTTTAAAGTAAATGAACGTGACATGTTTTAACTCCTTTATTATGTTATATGTCTTTGTTGTTTGATTTGTGAACTAAATTAGTTCTTCAATCCTGCCAATCTCTGCCAGCGATCAAGCTCAGGTGCATTACCCTGCTTGGGAGCTGACGAAGTTGTAGGTCTTGAAGAAGACCCACGGTTACGAGACTCTGTTAGAGGCTTTGCATTGCCGCGAGCAAATGTCTCAGTTAGGGACTTGTACAATGACTTAGCTTCTCTTAGACTGTTAGCTTCATCAAGTGCCTTGATAACGGATTTCTTTTCAGACTCGTTAAGGTTCTTGTTTTGTAGAAGCTTGTTGACATAGAGCAGCTTAGCATTGAAAAGGTTGAGATCTTCCAACTGTTCACGAAGAGTATCAACAGCACTTCTGTATTTACCCAGTTTCTCAGAAAGCGCACGATTCTTGCGGCGCTCAGCACGGAATGCTTCCGCGAGTTTGTTTATTGTGGGTGGGTTAGTGAAAGCATCCTGACCTTCACTTCCTCCACCGAAAGCTTTTTTGACACCGGCTTTGCCACTGCCTGATCCACCAAACGCGCCCTTGACGCCGGCCTTAGAACCACCCTTACCACCGAAGTGATGATCCATTTTGCCTTCACGAACGAGCTTGCGAATTCTTAAGATTTCTTCAGCGAGCATAGCTTCGTCAACTTCAACTTCTTCCTCGTCATCGTCAGAGGGAGGAGCACCCATCATAGCTTGGAAATCTTCTTCTCCTTCACCTTCGTCGTCAGCTGGAGCTTCATCTTCCATGTCTAGATCAGCGTCAGGTTCGCCTTCTTCGTCTTCTTCTAGCATGCCTCTAAGCTCTTCAGGGATCTGGTCTTCTTCAATATCATCGCCTAGATCAAGGACAAGCTTTAATTCTTGAAGCATTTCAGCTAGTTCAGCTTCAGGATCTCCGCCTTCTTCGACGTCGTAGCCCTCTTCTTCAACTTCTCCTTCCATTGCGTGATGTAATTCTTCTTCAACAGCTTCACGCAAAGCATTGAGATCTACTTCATAAAATTTTTCGCTCATTTTTGAATTCTCCTTTAAATTCGCTTCTTTATTATTTATTCTAACGCCAGATAAAGTTCTTTTTGTTTGATTAATTTTATCAGCGATATTGTTTAATTCTCTTTTTTGTGAAGAACTCAAGCCGCGGTATGCAGCCTGTGTAGCCTCAGAAACCATTTTTGTGTTCTCAACGTGAGTAATTTCTTTAGAAATGTCTAGTCCTAATAACGTAGAAAGCTTTTGAAGTGCTGCTTCATCCAAAGTGACTTCATCAACATCATCTTCAGATTCTTCAACATCATCTTCAGATTCTTCAACATCTGAATGCTGAGATTCTAAAAGTTCAGATTCAATGAATTCTCTAATCTTTGGTGTGACTGCTTCTAAGACAGCCTTTTTTGCATTGGCCTCGGCTACTTCGCGCAGCTTCTTGGCATCTGCAATTGCTTCTTCGAACATCTTGTTTGACATATTTAACCTCTATAAGACAAAAATAAATATAGTTAAAAAATTCAACTTACCTTTAATTATTCTTCTTCTATTTCTTTTATTAGATTTTTTACCCTGTTGACTCTTTTTTGATGATAGAGAAATGAACGCTCCATAGGATCAGCAAGATCAAATAGTGAAAATACATTATCATCGTATTCATCATGCCTTGGAAGAGGAGCTCTAGAAGTACCGAATTGAGTGCCACTAATTCTACCGGGTTTATTTCTAATATATTGAGCAGTTGACTGTGTGCCGAAGCCCGGGCCTTTTGTATTTTTCGGAACAGTACTGTAAGTATCTTTTTGCCGATAAGTTAAGCGGGGAGATAGACCTTTTACAGCAGGTGTAGTGTGATCTTCTGTAAGACCCATAAAAGAACTAGAGTGCGAGCCTAATCCTGTCTCTCGATCACCGCGAGACCGATTAGGGTTTCTATAGGTGGGATTAGCTTTGGACCGAATTGCATTAATAGTCTCTCTGTCCATGTCAAGTTCGTCAAGAATATCTTCTGGATCTGATTTATCTTCTTCTGAATACTGGTACATGGGACGAGACATCCCCGGCGTTATGCCTGTCGTGGGATGACCAGTTCCTAATCTTCCATACCCACCGCCAACATTTCCGTCTTTTGGTGCAACAACGCCACCGGTGGTATTAAAATTCATTTAACTATCCTGCAGATCCTGCATAAGACCTTCCAGAAATTAGAGCTGTTGCTGTATCTACGTCTTGTGTAGCAATTTCTGGAGATGTCGCAGATGGGTTTGCTGTTGATCCAAGCCCTACGCCAAATTCTCCGCCGGCGGCGGGAAGTGTACCAGTGTAAGCGGGTTGATCAGAAGCGGCTACTGACCCGGGACCAGGAGAAGTTAGTGGAGGAACATACGCTGAGCTGGGAGCACCTTCACCACCTCCAAAAGTTTTGCCGTCTGCAGTCATTGTATTAGCAGCGACATCAGGAGCATCTGGATAGTCTCTGTCATAAGCAGACATTCTGTTTCCAACTCCTCCCGGCACCGATGTTCCATATGCAGTAAAGCCAGAAGTAGCATCTCCTTCCTGCACAGCCGGAATGAAAGTCTTTATAACTTCGTCATCTGTAATAGTACCGTTATGAATAGGTGAAGACGGATATGCTGAAGTGTAGTTTGCAGGATAACGCTTCCCGAAACCACCTGTCTGCGTATCAGAAGGATTTGAAATAATATGATCTCTTTCAGACATTAACTCTCCTTAATCTTTCTTTTGATTGTTTTAGTACGGTTTTGAATTTTTTTAATTCTTTCAACAAGAAATTTCTGCTCTCTCTTGAGTTGTAGATATGTCTTGAGTTCTTTTCTTATTTCATCAAGGCGCTTTCTTTTCTTTGCTTCTTGGATTTTTTTCTTTTGTAAAGCAATTCTCTCACGCTCTTCTTTAATAATTCTCTGCAAAACTTTAGGGGTAAGTTTGGTAACTTTGCTCATTACGGACTCCGAAAAAGTGGGCTAGCAAACTTAAATATTTCGCTACAATAAAATTATCTATTTATTTTTGGAGCGAAAGCTAAATCTGCCCACTTACCAGCAGACCCACCGAATAATTCTGTAGGATCAGTCTCAGCAACAATTCTGGCTGCTTGATCTGCCGGAGCTGTTGGAACGTGTGTCCTGCTACCGCTTTCTCTTTGCTCTTGTAAAGTTGATGCAGCTGTATCAGCAAAAATCTCACTCATAATTGGATCTTTAGTGACTTTTGAAATAAGATTTGAAGTCCTTTCATTAACAGGAGAAGAAGGCTCTGAACTGCTACCAAAGCTTACTTTATCTAAGTAGCTCCCAGGCGTCTGCATATTTTTTTGAACATTTCTCTGCTGAGCTTCATTCATTCTTCCAAGTCCCATAATAGATCGCTTCTGAATACTTTCTTTTAGATCAGCTTTCTTTTCTCTAATATCACCTTCTTGAGGATAAAGACCTTCGGCCAAAATTTCAACAAGACACTCTTTGACGATAGATTTAAATACTTTTTTGTCTAACTTCATTTCTTATCCCAACTAAGTATGTCATTGAAAATTCTATCAATTCTATCTGATCTGTTAAAGAAATTGTTAAGGTCTCTTGGACGAACTGTTTTTCCTTCGTGCAAAGACATAAATGCGCCTGGGGTGGAAGGTTCAGAGACCATATCGAAACAAATCAACTGAAAGTCGTCTTGGACAACTTGAGTATTCCCCTTAGAAACAGTTGATCCTACGCCTCTAGAGCTAATCCCTAGAGTGACACCACTTTCAATCAAACTCTGAATAATTTTGCCGCTAGGTGTGTCTAAGACTTCAATTGTCCCATAGACATCATCGCCCTGCATATAAGCTTCTCTAACAATGTGAGAAGCATTTTTTAGCTCTACAACAGACGTATCAGGGTGATCACATTCACCCAATGCTCTATTTTCTCTAATAAGCTTTTGATAATTTTCTATTTCTCTCTCAAGAATAGATTTTGGGTAAACTCTTCCGTTTTGGTTAAGTGTGTTTGCTCTTTGGATGACACCTTTAAGCATAACTTTTCCAAATTTTTCTCTGTTTTCTTTTATAACTTCTTTGTCGCAAGTGATAGGAAGCCACTCAGTTAGTACTTTTAATTCAGACATTTGCGTCCTCCTTGTTCTTCAGCTCATTAATAAGCTTGGTAATAGTTAAAAATTTAACAATTGAATTGTCATTAATTTCTTCATTATTTAAGGCAACTATTGAAGATCTGACTCTATCAACTTTTTCAATAAGTATATTATTAGACTCTGTGTCTTCAAAGTCTTCAAGCAGTCTTATTACATTATTTCTTTTTTCATTCAGGTAAGCCTTGAGATAATTTCTATCTTCTTCGCCGTAAAAAACGTAGTGAGAAATAATTTCTCTCTCTTCTCTTGATAGATTTTGATATTTTTGATTGATTTTCTCAGTCATAAGCTTAAAAACTAGCTTATCTGAGTTTGAAGCATCGACTTCTTGCTGCATTTTATCAATTTCATGACTAGATTTTTCACTTAAAAGATGTTCACCAATTTTCTTTTCAAATTCTATTAAGACTCCAATGTCAGGAGCATCTTCTCGCCACTCATTAATTGCTATCTGAATAGAGCCTAATGTTCTGTAATTAGGAACATTTTGATAGAAAAAATCCTGCTTGTTTAGAGTGTAGTTAATGTCTCTTATGAGCGCAGACTTTTCTTTATTTAGCTTTTCTTGATCAATATTTCTCGCAGCTCTTTTAGCCTCGCTCAAGATTGATGCAACGATATGTGTGTCTGTTACTGTTGAGTTTGACAAAGCATGAAAGAGTCTGAATTCTTTATAAAGCTCTGTGTTTTTAGCAAATCTTTTTTCAATAATCTTTGTTGCTTTTTTAGCGTCAGATTTTTTACCTTCAATAATACAGTTCGTAACATACTGAACTAAAAGTTCATATATTATTCCTACATTTCTCTTTTTGTTGTGTTTGACTGTCATTTTTCCTCCTCTGATGAATTGTTCTCAGAGATAACTCCTGTGAAAGTTTTTGGCTTGCCCATCTTCATATCTAGTCTAGAAAGTGTACTTTTTATCCTGTCAGTCATCTGAGCATTTTGATTAATCTTATTGTCTAAATATTCACTAATATCTAAATCTTCCATTGTTAATTTTGATAAAGCTTTAAGATCTGACATTTCTCTATTCATACCTGCAACGTCGTTTTGTTTTCTATCACCAGCATCTCGAGGTGTCATACGATGATATTCTTCTGCTCTTCCGGATTCTTGATTTCTGCGTTTTTTGCGACGGCGCTCTTCGTATTCATGACGCAACTTATCTCTTTTTTCATCGTCTGTAAGTGAACTGTCATCGTCTTCATCAACATCTTCTGACAAAAGAGAGGTTACGTTATCGATTGTTGATTGAATTCTTATCGGAACATTTTCATCTTCTATTGAATCATTTTCTGATAAATCTGGAGGTCCGCCTAAGTCAATTGATTGTGAAATTTGTGGTTCACCGCCCATTCCCAACCCCACTTCAGGATCTGAAGGTCCTTCTGCAGCTGTGATCTGTGTTGCTTCGATTTCAAGCTCGAGCATCTTGTCACGCTTCTGTCCTTTTCTAATTGTAGAAATTTCATCTTCAGTGAGGCGAAGAATATTTTTCTGGACCCAGTTTTTATCAACTAATCCGGGAGTTTGCAATGCAGTCCCGGCTGCTTCAAATCTTGACCTAAACAATTCTAGCTTTTGTTGCTGTGCTATTGTTGAAGGATTAGAAAGCTTAAGAGAAAAGTCTAATAAATCATTGTCAGAAAAGCCGTGACAATAAAGATGAATAATAGCAATTTTATTCATTTCTGCAAGAACTGTTCTTTGAACCCTGCTAATTGTCCTAGAAAATCTAATATCTTCTTGAGAAAGAGTTGCTTTGGCACCTAGACCTTCATCGTACCCTAAATAAGCTTTAGGTATCTTGAGCGCAGCAAAAAGTTTCTTTTGAATATACTCGACATCATTAGTCTCGCCTGCAACTGTACCTCCCGCAAGAGTAACAATATCAGTTCCGGATTCGCTTCCGCGAACAGGGATAAAATAGTCTTCGTCAACTGAAAGAGGATTATATCTTAAATCTACTCTTCCTGAAGATTGATCAGTAATAGATGCTCTCTTGAGTGTTGATTGAGCTCTTTCCATGTAAGCAGGAATTTCTTCTGGAGGAACGTTTCCTACATCGATCTTGAAGACACGCCTTTCTGGTGCTCTAACTATTCTATAAACAAGCATTGCATCTTCTAAAAGGATAAGTTGTCTCCAAATTCTTCTGGCAGGCTCTAAGACAGAAGATCCGTATGGAATAAACGCATCGTTTCCTAAAAGACGCATGTGAGAAACTTGCCAATTTTCTAAGACTTGATTTCCTTGTGTAACCCATCTAAACCTGACTGCAAGTGGGTCATTAGGATCAAAGCCTTCTTCGCGCTCTACTTCTGAAATAGGCATAGGATAAGCATTGATAACACCGTATTCAGGACTTACGTCATTAAACAAAAAGTGATCGCCATATTTACAAAGATTTCTAACCCAGCTTGTTAAGTTAAAGTCGACATTTAGTGTGTCAAAAAATAAGTCATCAAGCAATTGCTTAATCTTTGTATTGTCAGAGTGAATATGAAGAACGTTGCCGTTTTCATCTGCAGCAACAGACTCTTCTGCGTAGATGTCTAAAGCACTACCTATTTCAGGTGTGTATTCCATTTCGCTGAAGTCTGAGTATCTAGCCATTCTGTCATACGTCCCGTATGCAGACATTGCATTGCTGTATACTTTACTCTGATTTTTTCTAAATATTTCAAATGCAGAAGACGTGTATTTGTCGTCAGGCTTAATGAGTTTACGCTTGACAACAGGGCCAGACCTAAAAAGTCTGGTAAGTCTTCTGAATAGATTTGAATTGCTCTCTGCCATTTATTTAATCCTTACTTAATAACCCACATGTAGTCACTTAATATATTACTACGACTTCTCGTATTATTTAAATCTTGTTTCACGTTGTTAGTCAATCCGCTGCTGTTTGGACTTGAACTATAAACACCAGTTGGAGCAAATACTTGCTCAGGAGTGTCGTTATAAGATCTTTGATTTTTTGACATCGCAGCAAGCATAGCATCGTTTAGTCCTGCATTTGACTTTGAATAATCAGATGCACCATCAAAGAGCCATGAGCCAATTGCCAAACTCATGACTAAGTCATCATTAAAACCTGCTCTTGCTTGAGCTCGACCGGTATTCCAAGTAAACACCTTAAGTTCTTCATAAAATCTAGAGGAGTAAGAGATCAACTGCCTATTTCTAAGAAGTTCTTCTAGCTTTGCCAGCACGGTGCTTCTTGTCTTTCCATTTGTGTTAAATCCAGCGATGTCTGCAGAAGAGGGAGGAACATAGTCACCAATGTAGACTTGTTTCTTTTTTCTGTAATAAAGCTTAGGATATTTAAGATCTTGTAATTTTAAAATTGTCGCATAGCCATAAGAATTATTTTCTGGGCAAACTAACGCTTTGTTATATTTTAAACCAAACTCATTTATAAGCTCAGCAAAATTATCGGGCCTGATTTTACCCTTATACTCAGCAACAACTTCAGATGTTTCTGTGTCAATTATGTGAAACGTTGAATAGTCTTTTGAGTCGCCTCTTGATACGTCAGCAGATAAAATATAATTGTTTGCGCTAAGAGGATACTTCCATATCCAAACGTTCCTATCAAAACCTTGTCTTTCTACCGGTGGCTTAACAATTGTTCTCATCCATTCTAGAGCATTGCTGTCCAAGAATGTTTCACCTGATGTAGCAAAATCGCACAAGTACTCCTGCGCAATCTGTCTTCTGTTCATGTTTTTAGTTGTTTTTTCAAACCACTCATCATCTCTTTCTGGATGCACATTCCACGGAAGATTGATGGCATTGAATTCATTAAGACCTGCTTCTGCATCAACATAAAGTTGATGATACTGGCCACCGACGCCGTTAGGTGTGGACAAGATAATAACTCTACCACCGGTTGAAATTGTAGGATAAATACCCGTCCAGATTGTGTCAAAGTTTCTAACGAACGCAGCCTCGTCAACGATTAGAAGCGAAAGTGCTTCTGAGCGCCCAGCATCTTCAGATGTTGGAATTGCTTGTATTTGTGATCCGTGACTAAATTTAATTTTTTGCTTATTGTTTTCAACAATGTCAGCTAAGATCATCCACTTAGGAAGAGATCTTATCATTGTCTTAACTTTAGTAATAAAGTTCTGAGCAACTGTTAGCTTGGTAGCAATAATCAGAATATTCTTTTCTTTCTGAAATATCGCCATCCATACTGCATATGCAGCGACTAGAGTTGAAAGCCCTAACTGTCTAGACTTGAGAACTATATTAAATCTATGCTCAAGAAACTCTTCTACACAATCATCCTGAAAAGGGAACGTTTCAAAAGGAATAAGGCCCTTAACAGGATGCTGAATTTTAAGATAATTTTTAAAGAAATAATTTGGATCTTTTCCACACTTAATTATTTCTTTAACTTGTAGCTGCTTATTATACTTCGCCATGGCGAAGATAAATATACTGCTCGCTAGCTTATTTCAAAAACGTGAACTTGACGAACGAGAGCTGTGCCTTTATCTGAGTATGAGTGATAATTCATTAGTTCAACTGAAGAGTCGTTTGAGAGTTCTTTCGTCTTGAGCGCTCTGCCAGCTTTCTCTTTGAATAGTTTTTTGACATTTGACAAACAATCTTTTCCAATTTTCTTTAAATCTTTCTCAGACTCTTTAGCTGCTTGCTGCATCTGATTTCTGTCTCCCAGATTTACAATCATCATGCAGGTCATTCTGAGCCTGTCTTCTCCTGTTATTTTCATAACACATTTAATTGATCCAGTATATGATTGAAATGCTGCTCCGTACAAATCTTCAACAACGGTACTTAAGATATTTGTCTCTTCGAAATTCATTTTATCTCCTGCCTTTTAGACGCATTAATAATTAGCCTCTTTCTACCATTTATGTATTTTCTTATTACACTTTTTTTAGGGCGCCACCCTTCTGACCACTCTTTTTTTCGAGATTCAACAAACGTAAGATAACATTCATGACAACAGGAATGATCAGAATGACTCTGGTGATCACGTTCTCCTCCTAATATAAATCCACATAGATTACAAAAGAAGTGATCTCTAGAGCTGCTCTCTCCTTCTCTAACAAACTTAATTTCATACTGCTTGGACATAAGAATCTACTCCTGACTTCATGATATCAATTGTATTATCAACAATATCTTTTATCTGGTCGATGTGAGAAATCACCAAAATATTCTTAAATGATTTTTTAAGTGATTGTAGAAGTCTACCACAAGCTGCCAAGTTTGTTTCATCCAAAGATCCAAACCCTTCATCAATTATAAGCATCGAAGACTTAGGAAGCGAAGAAACATTAATAAGCGCAACACGAATAGCAAGTGAAGAAATCATCTTTTCCATTCCCGAGCCTAATTCAACAATTCGCTTTGAATCTCCATAATCAATAAATACATCCATTGCATTAGACTCTAAGTCTGCTTCTAGAACAACTGTAAATGCAACAACACCCTTGAGAATCTTTGATATTTCTTTATTAATCTTAGGAAGAAGTGAATTAATAATCTGTACTGGAATGCCTCGCTTAGAAGTGGCTTGAATAAAAAGATCTTGTACTTTGAGCTGTGTATTTAGTTCATCAAATTTCTTTTTAGACTTTTCTGCATTTTCAATTGAAAGTCTAATTCCTTCAATAATACGAATCTTAGCTATTCTGTTTTCGTCATTTGTGCGTAAAGATTTTTTCTTAGAATCAAGAAGCCTAGACACGCCTGACATGTCGCTTTCTGGATCTTGCCCGTCAAATCGCTTTCGCAAGTCTTCGCTTATTCTCTTTCTTGTTTTGTATTCATTTTGAAGATTTTCTAGATCATTTTGTGTAGACTGAATCTTAACTCTATCGTTAGAGATCTTTGTGACTAATTCTGATTTTTTCTGTATTATCGAATTGTATTTTTCAATCTTTTCTTCGTAATTTTCTTTCTTTATTTTTTTGTATGATGTTGACAAGTCGTCGATGTTGGTCTGAAGCTTGTTAACCTTCTCTCTCTTTTCTTCAATTTTGTTTTTGTTTCGGTGAGAATCTTTAATAAATTTGCATGTAGGGAAATTATCACCACAAGGAACTTCAAGAAGTCTTTTAACAGATTTCTCCATTGCATCAAGCTCGGTGGTCTCTGCCTTTAAAAATCCTTTGAGCTCCCACAGTGTCTTTACCAGCCCTTTAGAAGAAGAGTATTTTTCTTTCACATCGTCTATGTCAAAAGAATCTATAAAGTCTTGAATTTTTTTAATTTTTGCTTCTGTGTCAAAAATAGACTCTTTGTATTCGTCTAGATTTTCTTGCTTTAAATCATTTTTTTCCTGTAAGGAAGCTGCGAGGTTTTCTGCATCTTCGACTTCTGTCACAGTGACAAAGTCTCGGTCTGTATTTTTAAGCACTTCTTTTGTAAGTTCTTCAATTTCGCTTTCTAACGCAGATTTTTCTTGATTGATCTTGTCAAGAATAGTTTGATTGTGACTCATCTTAATATTTAAATCATCAATCTGCTTAGACCAACTGCTTTCAGCTGTGAACTGTTTAAGTTCTGATCTCAGGTCAGAAGTTTCTTTCTTAGCAATTTCATTCATGTCATCAAATACACTCATATCTAAAAAGCTAGATAGAATATTTTTTCTTGCAGTGGCTTTTTCTTTGATAAAGACGTTCATCTCGCCCTGAGAAGCAAGACTAGTCATATGGAATTCTTCCGAAGTGCCTATCATTGAGCGAAGAATTTTTTCAGATTCGCGGCGCTGTTCTTCTGTCTTGTCAGTTACAATATTACCTGCGCTGTCAAGCTGATAGACTTTTAAATTAGTAGGTGCCCAAACATTATTTTTTGTAGTTTTCTTTACAGTCTCTCTAATAACTCTAAAAGGGACACCGTTTACTGATATGTCGATCTCTGTCTTGCACTGATTTTTTCTTGAATTAATAATGTGAATATTCTTAATCGAACCGCGATCTGACGTGTTGAATAATCCATACGCAATTGTTCCGATTATAGAAGATTTACCTCTTGCATTTCTACCAAATATACCTGTAATACCTGGAAGCTTATCTAAGTTTATTTCATTAGACTCACCATAACAAAATGTATTATCAAATGAGATTTTATTAATTCCCCACTTAACATTGCGCAAATCAGAATTTTCTTGAGTAACTTCTGAGAGATACGTCGCAGTTACTTTGTCTAGCTCATCCCACTCTTCTTCTTTGATATTACTACCTGCGTAATACTGTCGCATTAGATCTTTCATTACTTTTGGATCTCTGAGATTAAGAGAATCAGTCTTGCTTTCTTTTATCTTTTCAGCAGAAAAAGAGTTATCGATTTTAAATACGACTTCTGTTGCATTTTTTGATTTCTTAAGCGCTTTTTGCAGTGCTCTTGTTTGTGCGGGTGTAATGTAGTCATTAACAGCACTGATTCTAAAGCGCGAAAGTCTAGAATGAGAAGAACAAGCCTTTACAGTTTTTTCAACGTCACCTCGCCACTCAACAGTGACAAATTCATAGTTATTCTTGACAGGATAAAACTCAACGTCAAAATCATCTTTTGATCTAATGTCCCACAGCAAGAATCCTTTTTCGCCATCTTCACCGTAATTTTGTTGAATTGTGCTTCCGCAATATGCAACTGTCTTCTTAGTGTTTAGAAACTGTCGCTTATGAATGTCACCAAGCAGACCAAAATCAAATGCATCAAAAAAACTAACGGGTACTTCTCCGTCAAGCGACCAATCAATATCTGTTAGCGACCCTGCAACTGCTCCGTGAAAAAGAGCAATCGACACGTTCTCTGTGGGTTTAACTTTATCCCAATTTTCTTCATCGAAACAAGAAAAGACACACCAGTCAAACCCTGGTATGCCAGTTGGATATACTCCTGAATCTTTATAGAGAAAGATTCTATCATTATTAATCGCTTCTATTATAGGCGTTACTGCATCTTGCCTATCTTTGTTATGTATGAGCCCATCGTGATTGCCTAAGATTACATGTGTAGGAGCAATCTTAGCCATTTCATTAAACCACCAGGCAAGATTCTCTACAAGTTCTGGTGATATACCTTGTGTTTTAGAATGGACAATATCACCACCTACATAAATGATGTCAGGCTTAATCTTTTTTGCCTGTTTAAACAAGTCCTTAAAGGCTAAGACGTATTCTTGATGTCTAGAAAGTCCTCGCCAGTGAACATCTGCGATATGTAAAATTTTCATTAAGTACCCATATTCATGTTAATAACATAGTCTCTCTTGTCAGGAGTGAACTGTAGCTTTCCACTAGGACATATTACCCAACATCTTTTAGATGTACAAGGCTTAGGCTTAGTAGCATAACCGTCTGTCATTACAATGTAGCCATCAAAATCTTTACTTACTTTTCTGAAGTGATCTTCGACTGCATTAAAACATGTTCCACCACTCAACCCTCTTCCAAAATCAGAGCTTTTGCCCTTCTTCCATGTTGTTTTGCTTTCTTCATCAACATGACTATCAAAGTAGTAATAAACAAAAGTGTGAGTCTTGGAGAGATTCTGCAAAAGATCTCCGAACTTTTTAAGAGCATCGCCGCCCACAGATCCACTTTGATCGATATAGACTGCAAGCATTGAAGTCTTTTTTGCTTTTCTTCCAGGATGAACGTAGGGATACTTTCTGTTGATCTTCCGCTGTGTCTTAAAGTAGTTGTTGCGAAGCTTACTTCCGCAGAAGTACTTAAGAGCTCTTTCCCAATTGAATTCAGTAGAAGTAAGCTTTTCAACTTCAGCACGAACCGACATGGAAACTGATCCCCAGCTTCTCTGATTTGCAACTTCTTTTGCTTTTTCAAGCATTTCTTTTACTTTTTGATCTGCAATAATCTTATCAGACTCAGAAAGTTCGCTGTTATCATGTTCGTCAAGTACAACTAAGATGTCTTGCGACTTAAGGTTGTCAATGACTTCTTGAATCTTTTCATTATTCATAATTTCTTCCATGTACCACTCGGAAGACTTGTGTGAAGGTAGACTTGCAATCCAGTCGTTCATTTCTTCAATTAGCTTTCTACGCTCAGGATCAATCTCAACACCTTCTTTTACTTCAAGCTTGTTTCTAACACCGGGTATAAGTCCACACTCTGGAAGCTGCTGTCTGGGAATAATGCTATTAATTGCAAGATCAGTTGCAATATTCCAATAATTGTGAGGTTCCCGCTTTCTTGTTGTCACGTGCTTAAAGATAAGGTGATAACATTCGTGTTTAAGAAGACCAAAGACTTGCCCTTTTGGAAGAGAAGATACAAATTCAGGTGCCCAATAAAGTGTCATAGCACCATCTTTGTAGGTAACGCCTGCTGTTCCAATCTTTGGATCACAAACTTTTCTCATTCCTCGAATGATTGTTGCAAAGAAAGGTTCATCAATCAAGAACTTAACAAGGATGCTGTCAAACTCTTTTTCTGTAATCATCGTCCAACGCCTCGAACTGTAGTGAGAATTCGGGTCTTGAGAGCAGAAGTAATCATCTTGATGTTATGCAAGTTTCTTGTAGACATAAGTGTCTGCGAAAAGTCTACAACAACTTCGTCAGAAACATATGACATAAACCTGGTGAGATTTTGAATCTGAGTTGCACAAATATCATTTGACTTAAGATATAAAACGACTTGATCAAGCGCTTCGTTCTTTTTGTCATTTGTCATTGCCTTTACGTCATCTTCAAACTTATCAAAACTGTTAAGAATATCATCAGCACTCAGCTTGAAAACGTAATTCTTTACAAAGTCAAGAAAAGCTGCAGTTGTATGGATTCCAATAAAGCCAGCTGACACATGGAGCAGCATATCGGGAAGATCTCCGCCAGCAAATGTACTAGGTTCAAAACCGGCGTGCTTGAGAGATTTATCTAGACGTGCCCAAGAAGCTGGATAAGGATAAACACTTCCAGGATTGCGCTCTCCTTCATGCATTAAGTGCGAAGGATACTTTTCAATAAACTTGCAAATCATAGGATCGATATCGTTGTTTCCAGCCCAGTCAAGCCAGTCTGCTGTTGTCGGAACTAGTTCAGTTACCCAGAAGCGACGAAGAAGAGCCGGGTCCATTTCGTTTACAGTAAAATCATTTCCTTCGTTGATTGCCATAATGATTCTAGTTTCAGGATGCAACTTTTGACCATTAAGTTCTCTATCAAGAACAATTTGGAAAGCACACTGCAAAACTTCTGTTGTTGCGCGGTTGCCTTCATCAAGGAAGAGAAGGTGAGGTTCGCGGCAGGCGGCCATAAAACGATCATTAGGTGCAAATCGAGTTACACCATCAACTAGCTCCGGAAGGCCAATAATATCACCCTCAGAGAAGACGCTTAAGCGCCAATCAAGGACAGGAAGTCCGGGTCCTTTGTGATCTACATACTCGTGATTAGTCTTGATAAGAGAAGCAATATGCTTTGTGATATCTGACTTTCCGATACCTGTATCGCCTTTAACTAGAATTGAAATATCAGGTGGCAGAGAAGTAGCAACCTGTACGAAAGTTTTAATATCCATTACATTTCCTTTTGTTTTGTAAAGTTATTTTATAACATATTGCGCTTAATTGCACTCA
>Ga0181566_10001051_pt1 | contig 22540 bp, 23 predicted proteins | sample 101ome_15_FD_133762 | JGI IMG/M metagenome (GOLD analysis project Ga0181566, IMG submission 133762) | Coastal salt marsh microbial communities from the Groves Creek Marsh, Skidaway Island, Georgia - 101402AT metaG (megahit assembly) | ecosystem: Environmental > Aquatic > Marine > Intertidal...
ATTTGGCATAACCCAGGGCAATCGCTGCAAATACAATGGAGATACCAATCAGGAATACCTTTCGATTCCATATCGCTAAGATAATCTCTCGAAGGTCAATCTCGTCATCTAATTGCTCAATTTCTTTCTTGGCCATGAGTGTGTAAATGTATCAATTTAAGTGCCACTATGATACCTGATATTTAATAGGGTTATAATGCCCAAATGGAATTCCATACAAGCATCTGGTATCTGGTTAAGACTAAACCTCGAATGGAGGAGAAGGCGGATGGAAATCAGAAACTAGTGCAATGAGATATTTGCAGAGTTGGGGCGATAGCAATTGGCTGACTGTAAACTAGCTATATTTGCTAATGACTTACACCATCACTCTTAACAACTTTTAAAAAAGTCATCCATAGTATTTTTATATCAAACCAGAATGACTGTCGCTCTAAATACTCAGCATCTAAAATCACCTTGCCTGGAATAGACAATTCGTCTCTACCATTAACTTGCGACCAGCCTGTGATACCTGGCAATAATTTATCTACACCTTTTTCAGTGCGCAAAGTAATCAAATCCTCCTGATTAAATAACGCAGGACGTGGACCTACAAAGCTCATATCGCCTTTCAACACTGAAAACAATTGTGGCAATTCATCTAAACTAGAGCGGCGCAAAAAACCACCAATTGGTGACAAGTAAGAATCAGGTTTATCAAGAAGATGAGTTGCTACATCTGGTGTTTCAATCAACATTGATCGAAATTTTGGCATTCTAAAGATTGCATTATTTTTACCAACCCTGTCAGACCAATACAAGGCGGGGCCTTTGGACGATAAACGAACAGCAATGGCAACCAGAAGCATAACAGGAGCTAATGGAAATAAAATCGTAATCGCCAATAACAAATCAAAAAATCGCTTTACATTAATATTCATTGGTTTTGATAACACTCTCTATCGGTAATTAAACCAATCAAACGCGAACCGCTCTCTTGGCCTAAGAGATTCATAAAGTACTTCAAACGTTTTTCATTTCGAAGCGGCCCCTTAACTAAAAAACTTAACTCTTTTCTTTACTGCATTGAGTGCGTAAAAAAAACAATAATATATAGACCTAAAAAATCCCAAATTGTGCAAGTTAAAATACAAATTCCAAACCTGCTTGACCGCTCGCAATTTATTTGCAGATATCGAATTTGGATGCACTCTATATTTTGTCAGGATTTCATCAATCCCGTATGCAGTAAAACCTCTTCCAAGGAGTGTTATCCATAAACTTGCATCTTGGCGAGTCCGAATGTCCTTCATTCGAAAATCACTACCCACTATTGCGGTGTCAATCATAGAAGTCGAGAACCCAATAATTGTATTCTTCAGATATACAACCTGATCAATCCTGTCTATAGATCGCACAACATGGTTTTTTAAAGAATTATCTTCATCAATCAGCTCATAAGACGTAAAACTAATTGGCGCACCCTTTTTCAGCATGAATCTCACTTGCGTTTCTATTTTTTTAGCGTGCCAAATATCGTCACTATCAAGAAAAGCAAAAAACCTACCGCGTGCTAATTCTAGTGCTGCATTTCTCGCTTGCGCGGGACCCATATTTTTCTCAAATTGAACAAACCTAACTCTGGAGTCCTTGTCTAAAATGCCACTTATTAATTTGGCGCTGTTATCAGTAGAGCAGTCATCGACTACAATTAACTCCCACTTTTGATAGGTTTGCAATAAAACCGATTCAATGGCATCTAATACAAACTTCTCCGAATTATATAATGGCATAATTACTGAAACTAAATCATTCATTCCTCAACCTGCAGTTCGCCGTCCAAATAAATTTTCCTCTTACGACCTGGGGTCCAATACTCCGGGGCTATAATTACACTACCATCCACACTTCCCATGGCACTTGCCCAAAAGGCAAAAGTACTCGCTGAAAGAATTCTTTTCTTAAACATACCTATCAAGTAAAAATCTTCATTTACAGATCCACAAGAGAACTCGTATTTTACCTTCATGCCCTCTAACACTTTTCTTGCATAAGCTTTATCATCAGTCACTACAAAAAAGTCGTTAACTTTGAACTCATCTTTCATTAAGCCAATTGCGTTTTTATAATACTCATTAGACGCAACGCCATTCCAGCCCAAATTAATAAAATCGCCACCTCTTATATGCACTACACATCCTGCTCTAGTGCAAGTCTTAGGTTTGAGAAACATTTTCCCAATAAGACTTAACTCCTTCTCAAAAAGAGATTGCGTCAAAGGTTTTTGAAAATACCCATCAAGTACAAAAATATTACCTTTTTTTCCGTTCAAAACTTCTTGAAAATTTCGATCTGACACCAATGGAAAGTTTTTGAACTTTAACGAAAAAAACCTAGGGAGTCTAAGCTTGGTAAAGCCAAACGACCTGATTTCAATTTCGTATTCATTATCAAACAAGTTAAAGAAAAGTGGCAGCATATGATCCCTCTTAGAAGAGTAACTACCTAAAGCGCTATCATCCAAAACAATCTCTTTCAGTCCTCTACTTTCTGCAAGAAGTAGTCCTGCACTAAGCTGAAAGATTTGATTGCCAAGTCCGCCATAAAGCCTAATTATTACCATATCATGCCCCTGCGCTTTATCAATCAAAAATTCGGCACACAGTCCTATTCTCTTTCTTGCCTATTTCTAGAGCCATTGGAGTCAATAGCATATCTATTTAAAAATACTATGATCAACACTAAAGAAGCTATCAAGTATGGCCCATTTAATGGGAATATATATACACCTTTTCCTATCATTAGATAAAAAAAGACTGCCATAACATATGGACTGAACATTTGATAAATAAACAGCAATATTAAAAAGTTGATTAGCACTCCAAATAATAAACCTGCCACTCCGCCCGTATAATAATGCAGAATGGGGGTAGATAGTCGAACATTTGCTGGAACATACTCCCCATTCCAATCTACCCAATACGGCTCTGATAAGTAACGAGACTCAAACTCTCCATCTGCCCTTCCTCCCAAAAATTTATTTATTTTAATTGCTGGAAAGCCAAATAAAGTAGACGTATAGGATACATTTTTTATATCATCATAATAGTAACTTGGCATAACGTAAGAATACGATATGTATTGATACAACTTATAGAAAATCCTATCTACTGAAGATATCCCCCTACCTTGAAAAGAGCCAATCAGAATGACAGTCAACACTATCGAGGTTACCGCCATCAAAATATGTTTCTTCTTGCGCGTGCATACAAGAAAAACTATAAGAGAATAAATAACGGGGATAAGAGATCTGGATAACATCGATGTCTCGATTAGAACAAATGACGCAGCATATAATAAAAATATTCTATTTCCACGAAATGCATAATAAAGCATTAAGATCAAAGAAAGCGTCGAAATTACTAATTGTATCCTTCTAGCGTATTCCCCGAAGTGTTGAGTTAGTAAAAATTCTCTCATATCTCCAGAGTAATCCGAAGTATAAACAGCATATATCATGCTCAAAAATATAGGCAAAGATATAGCTAATGTTAATTTTGCGAAAAATCTCTCTCTAAAGCTAGCATCGATTTCTGGAGCCATGCCATAATCAAATTTCCGGTCAGGGTAAAGTTTAAGAAAAAGTGCAAATAAAAATACATGAAAAGTGTACCATGCAAATATAATAATATTCACATGAGTTTCAATATCGTCAGATATTGGCATATAGAAATTTGCCAAAAAAAAACCGAGTAAGAACTGGGACGAAAGCACCAATAAAAATATGTGGATTGCTAGCCTTGGGCTTTTGTTACTCTTGCAACGCATTTGTAATATTTAACACCGAATTTTCACTATTGTATATCCCTTCGTAAGCCAAAATAGCCTGTTCAGAATACTTGGAGAATTGAGAATTTATCTCCAAAATAGCGCTTATTGAGTCATGAATTTCTTGAATACAAATACCACACTTATACCTTTCGAATAATTTCTCATATGAAGACGTTTTAAAAGATATTATAGGAAGTCCACTTCTTAAATACAAGGCAATCCTATGCGACGAAAAGGCTGTCAAACTTTCATTTACGTTATCTGTCCTATAAAAAGATAGTCCAATAGTACTCAGTGAAATAATGGAAAATAATTCTATGTCTGTAAGAACACTACGAGAAAGGTAAATGTTTTCTGGAAGGTTGGCAAGGCTTATGCGGCCAAGAACATGACCGTGAAGAAGAACTACATAATCATCTGGAAGATTTCGCGCTAATTTTACAATTTCATCTAAACATCTAGCCTTCGAAATATTGCCAACACTTAAGATAATCTTTTTAGATGACTTAATACCAATACTCTTTAAAAAATCTCTAGCTATATGCCTACTATTAGGCACCGAAAGTGGCCTACATCCAACTGGATATGGAATAAAGTTGGCGGAAATTCCGACACTCCTTTTACAAAGCTCTAAATATCTATCATCATCCTGAATGATTATATTGTCCATACTTTTTAAGACCTTCCGGCCTTCTAGTATCATTCTCTTATGTTTAGGGAAAAGGTCGTGGTCTTCAACATATAGCTCTAGAGAATGGTAAAAAGTTTTGCTAATATTGGACTTATAGGGAGATCTTTCAAATGCTATCAAAGATTCATTCTCCACCAAAATCACACTATCAAACTTTCTTTTTTTTATATAACTCGAGAAACTATATTTTAAAAATGGGTCGATTGGGTCAGCAAGTATTGCCAACCGTGAAAAAAATTTCCAAAAATACCTAAAGTAGCGATACCAGCTCTTACAACCTCTATTCAAAACAATGACTTCCGCCTGAGTGCTGTAAATATCAGCATATGGCGATATAGAACTCTCTGTAACTATAACTGTAACTTCATACCCTTCTTTTATTAGCAAATCAACCAAATCAACTGAAAATTGAACTATAGACCAATTTAACTGGGAAAACAGTATTTTCTTTGCCATGCTATATTCTCTTTGGCATTTTTCTTATGAAAAACTTAACCGCACCATGTATTCTGATCTTTTGCAAAAACAAACTAACCCTATCTTTTAATGTTCGCTTGTAAAAAGATGTATTCATTCGCTCTATAGAGGGATCAATGGCAACAACATCTTTAAATTCAAATTGGCACGGCTTTCCCCATAGTTTATCTATATCCCATTTATCTGTAATCCCCATATGCACTCCCGATCCATCGAGCCCATTACTTCTAGTAAGGGAGATCCTAGGGTATAGTGTGTATGTATCAAATATATACTGCCAAAACCAAACCTTCAAGTCCCCTCCGTCTATCTTCCCTGTGTAGTCATTTGGGATGGCGTATACCCCCTCGTCTCCAATCCTGCGTGAGAGTTTTTTTAACTCTTTCTTACTATTGTAAACAGCCTTATACTGTGCATCAGAAATATAGTTAAAGTACTTAAAACTTCTCTTCCAAAAAGCAAAACCCCAAGATTCAAACCTACCCAAAAAGAAAACATCATCTTGACTACTTTCCAGATCAATTCCTGGAATAACATAACCAGAAACAAAAGTAACCTTTTCATTGTCCTGGTAGAATTTTAAGGCTTCGTTCATAAAGGTTAAAAAACATTGGCTGGTTAAAATGTCTTCAGCTAGCCAAATAGCCTTTCCATATTTATCTAGTAAGTACTTTTGCCCACCCCTATTGTTCTTCACCCTGTCGTTTTCTTGCCTCTCAATAACAACAACTCGCTTAAATCCTGAGATTGTTCTTAGATACTTTCTCATTTTTTCAACTTTATGCTCGTCACCCTTTTTGGCAGCATCAGAAAAAATATATAACTCAGTTTCCTTGGCAAGGTCGTTCTCCTTAAGTGCTTCAATACACTGGATTGTATGCCAGACCCTGGTATACACTGTTAAACCAACTGGGGCTAAATCATTCGTCATATTATTGCTTAATAAAGCTCTCTGCAACACTCAAAAACTTGCGCTTGAACAGAAAAAATACTAAAGAAAAATACAGTATTACAAACAATAAAGAATGTGCGACGAGGGTGGTGATATTGTCGACATTTGTCCAATCTTTCAATTGCACAATAGTAAAAGAGAATATTAATATAAAAAGCACAACTGGTAAAATTTCCAATAAAAGTGTGTGCAGCCTTACCCGCATCAACATACAAACAAAATACTGAGTAATAAAGAAATTCACCATTCTTGCAAACAATAATCCATAAACCAAAGCCACTAATCCGTAGCTAGACCCCAAAATAATTGCAAACAGCAATATGAACTTTAATAATAAGTTAACTCGGTACTGCATCTGAGTTTTGCCAAGCCCGGTATAAACATTAACACTAATGGCTCCCAACGCTTGAAACATGCTCATTGCCAAAAGAATTTTCAATATTGGCACCATGCCTAGCCATTGATCTCCAATAAGCAATGCTACAAACTCCTGTGAGTATATTGCAAATAAACCAACAAAAGGAAACCCTAGTAAAATAATGTAGGATAGTGAATTCAAATGTAATTTAAATACTTCTGTTTTTTTATCTTTAATCGATGCAATAACTGGGAAAATAACTCTGCCTGCAGATTGTGATACAAATGTCGGCATTAAGGAAGATATTTGCTGAGCTCGAGAATATAGCCCTGTATCTGCAATACCTAATGACTTATTGATAATAATTTTATCTATATTTTCTGTGGAAAAATTTACCAAGTTAAAAAATAACAAATGATAACTATATCTAAAAACTTTTTTTAAATAGGACAAACTGAAGCTACAGCTCAAGCTCCAACTAGAGAAGTAATAATATAGAATAATACGTACAAATTCATTTATCAATAGCAGCATTATCAGGCTCAATATGCCAAGGCCATCATACGCCATATAAACTCCAACGATGGAACTAGATATAGTGGCGATCAGCTCAAATATAGCCAAACTTTTAAATTGTGAATTAGACTCCAGCTGGGCTATGCTAATAACCCTAAAGGGGCTAAGCACTAACAACGGTATGACATAAAGTAAGTAGCCTCCATCTCTCAGGTTAAAATATAGGGAAATATCCTCCCTAAAGACTACTGCCATTAAAACAACCAATAGACTGATAGCGAGTAAGAAAAGAAAAATAGCCGACAACCCATTATCAGGAATTTTATAAAAAATTAACGCCTCTTTAAATCCAGACTCTACAATAATTCTTGTAAACCCGAAAATAATAGATAAGATTGCCACCACTCCAAAATCTGATGGCGGCAATATTCTCGCAATTAAAACAAATGCAACTACCCCTATAAATTTACTCGCTAATGAGCCGATAAAAGACCATTTCAGGCTATTCTTCATAGGTTAAAATTCTCGCATTCGGTATTTAGCTTACCTTTTATAGAAAAACTCCTTGGCCTCCATGTTTAATTTAACACCCTCTGTTCTAACATACTCAATCGTGCTAGACTCTAGAGCATTCAACTCTAACAATGATTGTTCATCGAAATTTTCGAGCTCTCTCTTAGAAAATTTTGTCTCATACCCCAAATGCTTCATTTCAGTCTGACATATTTTCTCAACCGCTTTAATTTCCTCTTCAGACAGCTCTTTTAGGTATTTTTCTTTATTGTCACTCATAATCCCCCGAGATAAATTTCCCCAAGCCTCTTGCATCCTAGAGTTCTCTTGAGTCAGCGGATCTTTAAAAAAATCCTTCATATTACGATCCTGAGGCAGACCTAAAAAATCAACTATCTCGCATGTGTACTTATCAGAATCACTAATCAAATCCTCATACCTCAATAAATACGCAAGGCCTTTCTGCTTAAGAAAATAATAATCTTTCAGCATGCTTTTTTGATCCTTCAGCCATTGGTTAGCTGCCCGAACCACGCCTCCATAGTGATTTTTATTTTTCTTCCAAGACAAGGCCATATCTCTAGGGTCTCTAACTTGATATACATACTTGGCCTCAGGGAAATTTAACAAAAGAAAAGGAAGAAATTCATAAACTTGATTCTCCTTAATAAATACATGCTGTTTATTATTAGCTTTTGCTTCAGCTAGAAAGATATTTTGTATAAGCGATCTTACATCTCCAATTGGCGCAAGCTCTCTCAAATCTGTTAATGAGAAATTTTCCTTCCAAATAGAAAAATCAACATCTACAAGTCTTTGTATGTCGACCAATAGCTGTTCCCAATTATGTTCTTTACTCAAGTCGCCATACCTAAAAAGATTCCTAACTACCGGATTGATAATATGCTTGGTAGATGGTCCGCAAACATTTGCATGGCCATTTAACAACTTTGTTATTAGGTTACTCCCACTTCTTTCTGAGCACATCAAAAAATACATCACCACACCCTCCTAATAAAATTTATTAAAAGCGGCCAAAACATCTGGACTGCAACCCTTGTTGTGTTTTTTTACCGCAAAGCCCGTTCTTCCAGGATATTTACTGTCTAACCTAACTCCTTGCTGCATTAACTTCTCTCTCAGATCTCCATAAACAACCTCCGGATTGTCGCAAAAGTCTTCATAATCTACTATGATTTTTCTCGAGCTAGAGACGCAATTCAGGCCAGATTCTGTAGCCTTATTAATATAGTATATTTGGCCTGCCACCTGATCAACAGGGGATAGATTTTTCAACTCTCTATACTCTGGAATTTTAAAAGAATACCACTCTTGCTCATCACCAAACTGCCTTTCTCTAGATTTTAGAGCTGACACAATATTCGAAATAGGATCTCTTTTCATACATATAAAAATCGCCTTATTAAACACCTTATCTAAAAAGTCAATATTGTAATTCAACATCATTCCTTTAAGCGCAAGTGGTTTTTGAAATACATCAGAAATCCCTAACAACTCAGAGCGAAAACTATCTACATCTATCTTCTCCAAAAGCTCTTGAGTTGAATAACGAACACTATCTTCAACAGAAAAAAATCTTCTCCAAAAATACCAAAATTCATTTGGAGATAGTGCTCCGGTTGTTTTTCCATTTTGACTACTAAAAACCACCTTCTGATCAAAAAATTTCAACTCGTCTCTATAACTATATCGCTTATCAGTAAGTAGCAACTGAATTTTGCTACCCACAATAGGGGCGCCATAGAATCTAGAAAGCAAGTTAGTAGGATAGGCGATTGAACCCAGGCTGGCTAACCACTGCAACATCAAGGTAGTGCCACTTCTGTGAGGACCCATGATAAAAATCATTGGGAATTCGGGCCGAATTTTTCCCAACTCTTGTTTTTCTGAAAGCCACAAACTGTCATTAACATCAGACAATAAGTTTTCCAGAAATATATTTCTTTGAAACTCTTTACTTCTCATGTTTTTTTATGCATTTATGTTTTCCTTTATTATGGAGACTACATCCTGCATATCGGATGCATCATATCTCTGATCTATCGGAATGAGAAGAAGCCTCTCTGAAAAGTCTTTTTCTACTTCTGATGCATTATCTCTGAATGCCACTTCTCTCCAGTATGATGGAACATAAATTCCATTTTCTATTAGCTTCTGCCTTAATTTCAAGTCACTTGTTAAAAGTGGATATGCAAAAGGGGTGTTATCAACTTGAGAAAGTGGCAAAGTATTTAAATCTTTAAGCGCATCTAACAAAAAATTAAAATTACCAACCCTTTTCCTTGAAACACTTTCATAATCAATGGATGTCAGAATTCTACGAGTTATATTGGACATAACTTTGACAGGTTGGCTCGACAAATTCAACTCTGACATTTGAAAATCTTTGTAATATTCTTTTGCTCCCTTTAGCAACCTTCCAACAAGGTGCTTGGCGAAATCTTCAGAATTGTCTTGCTTCAAATTCCAGTCTAGCCTATGTTGAGTGTAAAGATATCCACCATCACTTACACCAAAAAACTTCCTTGGGCTATAAATAGTATCAATATTTTTCAGCGGCTTTTCATAGAAGGCTTGAGATCCATCAATAATCAAGCTCTCACCATAAGCAACCGATAAATTCTTAATATAATCTCCTTTTAACGAAAAATAATTCACATAAAGAATTTTCTCACCTGTTCGCAATAGGGGGGCGTTATCAATCTCAAAATCAGAATTAATATTGTAGAATTCATAATTGATTTTCAAGTCAATCAAAGGCTGAATCATACTGTCGCATATGTAGGCAGGGATATACACCTTTCTGATAGATTGCGCCATGAGGATATATTTAAAGGCATTTCTAGCACTGTTGAGCTTAACTGCGCTGAAATGATACTCATTTTTTTTTGGCAGTTCAAGCTCAAAATAGCCGCCAACTTCTTTCATCAAAACCCGCCTTTTTTTAACATTGCTTGGAGCTCTTTGACGCTATTAAACATCATAATATCAATAATAGATAAATTTGGCGCAAAGCCTTCTTTAAGCTGAGTATATTGTATATTTTCCGGCTTAAAAAATCTAAGTTCTATTCCATTCTCTCTAAAAACCTCGAAGTCATATAAATGACGACCACCCATTGTATTAATGTACTCATCAGCCCCCAAAAATTTGCTAATCGCAATAACCCTGTCTTGAGACTTTAAATTATGATCTATATCCACATATGAGGAAACTATCAGCTTGGTTTTTATATCTAAATATTGACAGATTCTATTGATAGAAAAAAAAATATACTCAAATAGGTTCTTGTTATTATTTAAGAAAATTTCTTTAAGTATAGGGAATACAATATCAAAATATGGGGCACTTTTATACGAATTTTCAATTTGAGCCAGGACTTTTAAAATGTGGCTCTTAGAGTTTTTAGACAAACTTCTGTCGACAATATTTAAAGTGCTGGATGCTTTCTCCAGTGGCAGCCCAAATAATTTCGTTTGATCGTTAATCGTAATATTATTTCTATGGATCCAGCCGTTTTTAACAAACTGAATATTGTCATAAACAACAAACACATCAACACTAGATAGTAGTTGCCAATAACCTATATAAGGAAAAAAATACGGCTGCATAATTGCCAATTTCATAACATTCTTAGAACTGTATCTATAACTTTTTGATATTTATCATCAACTTTGTGAGATAAAGGCAGGCACAAAATTCTACTGGATAAGCTTTCAGAAACAGGGCATACGTACTCTTGTTCAATATAACTCAATTTATTAAGAGATGGACGAAAATAACGCCTTGGAAATATTTGAAGCCTGTTTAACTCCTTCTGAATATGTAGCAACTGACTTTTACTTTCAAATACTACTGGAAAATATGCATAATTTCTGGTTGAGTCAGCATTGTATTTCTGTAATTGTAACGCCCCACCTAGAGATTCTTCATAGCTATTAACTATAGTTTTTCGATCGTTTAAAATTTGGTCAATATCATCAAGAACACATAGGCCCATTGCCGCCTCAAACTCATTCATTTTAGCATTTATGCCCAGTCCGTCAGGTATGCCATTATCATTGAGTCCGAAATTAATAAACTTTCTAGCTTTTTCGGCTAGCCGATTATCTGAAATAATCATGGCTCCGCCCTCAATAGTATGGAATAACTTGGTGGCATGGAAACTTAAAATAGAGATATCACCAAAACTCAGCACACTTTGCCCTTTGTGTAAAACATTAAATGCATGAGCGGCATCGTACACAATTTTTAAGTCATTCTGCTGCGCAATATGATGTATCTCGTCTATATTGCAAGGGTTGCCAAACGCATGTACCGGGACAATTGCGCTGGTTTTCTCTGTAATTATTTCTTTAATTAAATTCGGATTAATGTTAAACGTATATGGGTCAATGTCAGAAAATATCGGATTCAGACCACTTGAAATTATAGAGCTAGTCGTAGCTACAAATGAGAAAGGACTTGTGACCACATCTCCTGTTAAATTTAAAACACTGTATGCAGCACTGAGTGCAAGTGTTCCGTTAGCCACAAGAACAACATTCTTAACTCCAAGGTACTGCTCCAACCTTCTTTCCAGTCTTTGCACCAAAGGGCCATTATTTGTTAAATGGGCATTTTCATATATTTCGTCAATATAGGACTTATATTTCTCAACATTAGGGAGGTAAGTTTTGGTTATATTCATAGCAGATCAAGCTAGATAGACATTTGCTATACGTGTTCCTTTCAATCTTTTATGCATCTAAAATATTTTCAACTGCCGGTTCAGTCATTGTTAACCCTCACGCCAGACAAACAGTATAAAATTTAAACCTTTCTCAAAACCCAGACTGCATTCCAGGTATTAAAATCTGGGAGATCGTCACCTAACCACCGGTGTTTTGACTCAACCCTAAATCCATGCCTGCTGCAAATTTCTTCCAATTCCGGATCAAAGAAAAACCTCATTGTATGCAATTCTTTTTGATGTGTTAATTGATTGTCACTTTTTTGAGTGATAAAGATATCAAAATTAACATTAACTGTATTCAGGTCAACATGCATACTAGGCTCTGCAACCCTTAGCACCTTGACTTGATCACTTTCCAGCCTTTTAATGGTGTTTTTAGGTAGATCTGTCAATACTGCTGGTCCATACCAGAAATCAAAAATAAACAACCCGTCATTATTTAAATGCCTACTAACACCTGAGAATACCTGATCTAACGCTAAATTGGTGGTCTGGTAACTCATTACGTGAAATAGTGAAATAGCCGCGTCAAATGTTTGGCTTAGGCTCAACTGTTGAATATTTGCTTGACTAAAGTGCAAGCCAGATTTTTCTTTGTTTTTTGCAATGACTAGCATCTCCTCGCTCATATCTACACCGTGAATTTGGTAGCCTCTATCATGCAGCAATTCATCATGTTTTCCCGTGCCACAACCAAGATTTAAGATGGTTTTCGGCCTATCAAGATTCTGCTGGATAAGTCTGTCCACATAGTCAGCCTCTTTAGCATAGTCTTTATCCTGGTAAAGTAGCTCGTAATACTGTGAGTATAAACTTCCAAACTGACTCATGACAACACCTTATGTAAAACATCTGAAACTTCGGATGCCTGCCCATCTGTTAAAGCTAAACCACTGGGTATGTAGAAGCCTTTTTCGTAAAGCTTCTCACTAACTGGTAACATTTCATCGGCAAATAACCCTGCCTTCTTAAAAACAGGTTGCCGGTGCATGGGAAAAAAGAAAGGTCTGGCACCTATGCCGTAACTAGCCAACTCGTTAATTATCATTTGTCCAGTCTTGTCATGATTGTCTTTAATAGTGATGGCATATACCCAATAAATATTGTCACAATATGGGGTTGATGCAATTGGAAGATTAATTGTGTCTAAATCCCGCAATAAGTGATTGTAAGTTTCTCCTATCCATCTTTTCTTTTTAACAATCTCTTCAATTCTCTCTAGCTGCGCAACACCCAAAGCGGCTTGCATGTTGGTCATTCGATAATTAAATCCAATCTTCTCATGTACAAATCTCTGTTGACCAAAACACAAATTTCTCAATTCTTTAAGTCGTTCGTCCAACCTCTTATCATCACACAAAACCATACCACCTTCACCAGTCGTAATATGCTTATTGGGATAAAAACTAAAGATGCTAACATCGCCAAAACTACCGCATTTTCGGTCTTTATATTCTTGCCCGTGCATTTCCGCAGCATCCTCTATTACCTTTAGTTGAAATCTTTTAGCTAACGCTAGTATTGGATCCACATCTACTGTTAAGCCGAAGATATGAACTATCATGATAGCCTTAGTCTTTGAGGTAATTCTAGCTTCAATATCCTCAGCTCTCATATTAAAGGTTCGGTAGTCACTATCCAATAAGACTGGCTTAACACCTAATTTTGTCAGAGCCTGAGCACAAGAAATAATGGTAAATGACGGCATGATAACCTCGTCTCCCTCTTGCAAATCTAATGCTGAAGCTGCTAAATCCAATGCTGCCGTACCACTGCTGCACGCAGTTGCATACTCTCTGCCTACATACTGGGCCATTTGCTCTTCAAATCGTTCAACAAAAGGACCTTCTGAGCTTATCCATCCAGTATCGATACATTCATCTAGATACTTCTTTTCATTGCCGTTTAATAATGGCTCGTTTACCAAAATCATTAATCAAACCTCACTCGCTCATCCTCTATCGGCTCAAACCTGGTTTTATCCTTATCGCCAGCATAAGGACCTTGTTTTACCTCAATAATTTCACTATCTTCACACATGAAAAAACCATGCCCCCCATCAGATAGCAGAACAACATCTCCTTGATTTAGGATGCGGCTTCTAAGATAGTTTCTATCATTATCGTAATAGTCAATTCTAACACAGCCACTCTTAATAAACAGCACTTCCTGTGTATAACTAACCTCTCTTTTAACGGGGTTATGGACATGTGGAGGAATTTCATAGCCTTTGCGCCTATTCATATAAGCTAGCTGTTGGGAGAAGCTATCCGGCGTAAAGAAATTAATACCATCGTCTTGATACTGTGCTCGAATAATGACTGATATCAATTGCTCATTATGGTAAATATTTTCTATCATGACATCAAACTCTCTAAATACCATTCATAAGTTTTCGCAATTCCGTCCTCCAACTCAACAGTATAAGTCCAGCCCATATTTTGCATGATAGATACATCGACAAGCTTACGCGGAGATCCGTCAGGTTTACTTGCATCGAAAACTAAGTCACCTTCAAAACCAACAATACGTTTTACAATGTTTGCCAATTCACTAATAGAAACCTCTACACCAGTTCCAATATTAACGTGTGAAACCATTTCGCTCATATTGCTGTCATAAGTTTCTTTGTCAAGCTTCAATACAAATAAAGATGCTTTAGCCATATCATCTATATACAAAAATTCACGCATAGGAGTGCCCGTCCCCCATACTACTACCTTTCGCTCTTTGTTTAATTTCGCCTGATGAAACCTCTGTATAAGAGCCGGCACAACATGAGAGTTTTTTGGATGAAAGTTGTCATTTATCCCATATAAATTAGTAGGCATGATCGAGCGAAAATCTGTATTATGCTGCGCGTTGTATGCTTCGCACATTTTAATTCCAGTTATTTTAGCCAGAGCATACGGCTCGTTTGTCGGCTCTAGTCGGCCAGTGAGGAGCTCCTCCTCGGATATCGGCTGTTTGGAAAATTTCGGATAAATACAAGTACTTCCTAAAAACAGCAGTCTCTTGACTCTGGATTCGTAAGAGGAGTTGATAACATTAGCCTCTATCATAATATTTTGATAAATAAAATCCGCAGGATAGGAGCTATTTGCATAAATGCCTCCCACTTTTGCAGCAGCGAGAACAACATATTCCGGTCTTTCACTTTGAAAAAAATTTCGCACTTGGGCTTGATCTGTCAGATCCAACTCATTGTGCGTGCGCACCACAATATTAGAAAACCCTTCAAAATTTAACCTTCTAACAATGGCGGATCCCACTAATCCCTTATGCCCTGCGACATATATTTTACTATCTAATTTCATAGCTTTGTCATTTCGAAAATTCCACAACCATAAACACAACCAAAGTTATTCTTTAAGTTTTCTTTATCTATTTTCACATCTTCGTAAAAATCACCACGATCATCAACATACGAAAAAGAGTCGATCATATATTTATCTCGGAATAGCTCTAACAAATATTCAATCGAAAAAACTCGATGCGCGTCAAATTCAATTCTTTGCGGCCCAATTGGAGTGGAAAAATAAAACTTACCTCCCTTTTGTAAAATTTTATTCATACTTTCTAATCCGGATAAGTATCCATCATAGCACACAGAATCTCCATACCTCCCCAGTCCAAAGTGCTCAACCGCATGCAAGGAAGATAATGAATCACAATATTCAGACACCTCTAAGTCGTCCCTCATTAAATCAACTTGCTTGAACTGTATACCATTAATACTGGAAGATAGTGGTCGAATATCAAAAACCTCAATTTCACGAAATGCGGCTATGTGAGCAACAAATCCATCCACCCTTGATCCAATATCTACATGTTTTACAGGCTTGTTGTGGTAAACCTTCCTTGCTACCAACAAGTCTTGATAGAAGTAATGCCCTTTGGCTTTACCACTCTCAGAAAATCTATCGTCTAAACAAGGATATACAAACGCAAAGGGGATTTTTTTTTCTGATAAGCGCTCTTGTTTTTTTAGCAAAATTAAATTTCGACAGTAATAAGGCACACCTCGGATAGACCTAATCATTTTTACCAAATCCAGGCCAAACATAGTTAAAATCTTATATATTTTTACCAGCATGCTATTCATAAAATAAATTCCAATTTTTATTCACTAAAATTCATAGTTCTAAAACCATATTCCTTAATAAGGGTGTCGCGCTTAGCTATATTAAGGTCACTTTCCATCATTTCAAAAACCATCTCCCTTAATGTTATTTTTGGCTCCCAGTTTAATTTCTCTTTAGCCTTGGAGGGATCTCCTAGCAAAGTTTCTACTTCGGTTGGTCTAAAATATCTTGGATCCACTGAAACAATCAAATCACCAGTTTCAGAATCATAACCTTTTTCATCTAAACCCTTGCCTGACCAGTGAATTTCTCTATTCAAGTAGCTCCACGAAAGATTAATAAAGTCTCGTACTGAATACTGAACTCCAGTAGCAATGCAGAAATCGTCTGGTTCATCTTGTTGCAGCATTAACCATTGCATTTCAACATAATCCTTGGCATGGCCCCAATCACGTTTAGCATCCAGATTTCCAAGATACAGGGTGTTTTGTAAGCCCAATGAAATTCTTGACAATGCTCTGGTAATTTTACGAGTGACAAACGTTTCACCTCGAATTGGCGATTCGTGATTAAACAAAATACCATTACAAGCGTAAATACCATAAGCCTCTCGATAATTAACGGTTATCCAGTATGCGTATAACTTAGCTGCCGCATAAGGAGATCTGGGGTAGAAAGGTGTTGTCTCTTTTTGTGGAATTTCTTGAACTTCGCCATACAGCTCTGAAGTTGAGGCTTGATAATATCGAGTCTTTTTCTCCAGACCTAAAATTCGGATAGCATCAAGAATTCTTAATGCTCCTAGACCAACTGTATCAGCCGTATACTCCGGAGACTCAAAAGAGACCGCAACATGTGATTGAGCGCCCAAATTATAGATCTCATCAGGCTGAATCTCCTGAATAATTCTAACCAAACTCATGGAATCTGCCAAATCACCATAATGCAGAATAAATTTTCGGTCGCTTTCATGAGGGTCTTGGTACAAGTGGTCAATTCTTTCTGTGTTAAAAGATGAAGACCGCCTCTTAATGCCGTGCACCTCGTAACCCTTGTTTAATAAAAATTCCGCTAAATAAGCTCCATCTTGGCCTGTTACGCCAGTAATTAGTGCCACTTTCCTATTCATAAAAATTAATCCTTTATTTTATCTCTTCCATAAACATCCTCAAAACGCACAATATCATCTTCACCTAGATAGGTGCCGCTCTGAATTTCAATTATTTCTAACACCTCATTGGTGTTATTCGCAAGAGAGTGTATTGTTTCTGCTGGAATATAAAGAGACTCCCCTTGCACTATACTCCCCTCCTCTCCATTAATGACAATCGTAGCAATCCCTTTGACTACAACCCAATATTCAGAACGCTTATAATGTAATTGCAGCGACAATCTTCCGCCTGGCTTTAAGTGAAGTCTTTTAACTTGAAAACCCTCTCCAGATTCAACCAAATCATACCAACCCCATGGTCGATACACCTTCCGGTGCCAAAAAGCTTCTTTTCTGTCATGCTGCTGAAGCTCTCGTGCAATACGCCCAACCTCTTGTGACTTATCCTTGGTTGACACAAGAGTAGCGTCAGGAGTGTCAACAATAATTAAATTATCTACGCCGATAGCTGCTACCATATGATGATTAGCACTAATGTAAGTATTGGTGCTTTCTTCAATGTATACATCACCTTGAATCACATTTCCACCGTCATCCTTTGTGGCAGCATCATGTAGTGCCGACCATGAGCCAATATCGCTCCATCCCGCATTCAGAGGAACCATTACAACCTTATCTGATTTTTCCATCAAGGCATAATCAATAGACTCGCTAGGCAGTGACTCAAATTCTCGCGCCCCAAGACGAATAAAATCCAGATCTTGCTTCGCAGTATTAACAGCATGATTCACGGATTCAACAATATTTGGTGAATAAACAGACAACTCCTTAACTAGTACACTGGCAAGAAACACAAATATGCCAGAATTCCAAAGATAGCCTCCCTGTGATAAATATTTTTGGGCGGTTTCTAGGTTTGGTTTTTCGACAAATTGTTCAACTTTGCAAACCCCTTTAGTATCTATATTGGAAAACTTAATATAGCCATACCCCGAATGGGCACTTGTTGGAACAACACCAAAAGTTACCAGTTTTCCCAATTGTGCCTGTCCAACAGAAATATCAATCATCCGGTGAAATTCATCTACATCCCGAATATCGTGATCTGCTGATAAAACTAATAGCACTGCATCTCTATATATTTTTAGCGCCTGCAGTGCAGCAGCAGTAATGGCGGGCGCGGTGTTTCTACCAGCCGGCTCCAATAATATAATTGGATTGTCAATGCCAATTTGTTTACATTGCTCTGCTACTAAAAATCGATGATCGGCGTTGCACACAATAATCGGATCCACTATATCTCCTAGATTAGCAAGGCGCAAGATGGTCTCCTGAAGCATAGTATTTCCATTCATCAAAGACAAATACTGCTTTGGATGTTGCTTTCGAGATAAAGGCCATAATCGAGTTCCAGATCCGCCGGCTAATATAACCGGCTGTATTGTATTATTTTTCATATATAAGTCGTGATTATCTTTCTAAGTTTGCGCTAGATGATGCCCTTTCAATTGGCTTATTCAACTAAAAAACACCTAAACCTTCTTCTCGGCGCATTTTAGTATGTATTGTCCATATTGGTTTTTTATCAAAGGTTGTGACAATTTAATAAGCTGATCTTTATCGATATAGCCTTTTTCAAAGGCAACTTCCTCAATACAAGCTATCTTTAAACCTTGTCTTCTTTCTATGATTTCAACAAAAGTAGAGGCCTCCAGCAAACTTTGATGTGTACCTGTATCTAACCAAGCATATCCTCTACCCATTAGCTCAACACTCAGACGCCCTTCAGACAGATACATTTGATTTATAGAGGTGATTTCTAGCTCGCCCCTATCAGATGGCATAACTTTGGGAGCTTTTTTTACAACATCATTAGGGTAAAAATATAGCCCCGTTACCGCATAATTGCTTTTGGGCGTTGCTGGCTTCTCTTCAATACTAATCACCTTACCAGTAGCGTCAAAATCAACCACACCATAGCGCTCTGGATCATGGACATGATGACCAAATACTGTTGCCATATTTTTGTCTTTAGCATTTGACACCGCATTTGATAGCATAGTTGGCAGGCCTTGACCATAATAAATGTTGTCACCTAAAATCAAACAAATATCGTCATTACCAATAAAATCTTTACCTAAAATAAACGCCTGAGCCAAGCCATCAGCTGAAGGCTGAGGAATATATTTGAACCGCATGCCAATATCCGATCCATCGCCTAGCAATTTCTCAAATATTGGCAAATCTTCGATGGTCGATATAATAAGAACCTCTCGAATACCTGAAAGCATTAACACCGATAACGGATAGTAGATCATAGGTTTATCATAAATGGGCATAAGCTGTTTTGATACACCTTTGGTAAGCGGGTAAAGGCGCGTTCCTGAGCCGCCAGCCAATAATATTCCTTTCATGAATTAACCACTCCTAGCCTTTCACCCTGGTAGCTGCCATCTTTGACACGATCACACCAGACCTGGTTTTCCAAATACCACTGAACCGTCTTTCTTATACCTGTTGCAAAGGTCTCATCCGGCCTCCAATCAAGCTCTTCGGCAATCTTAGTGGCGTCAATAGCATACCTAACATCATGCCCTGCCCTATCTGTTACATAGGTGATTAGTTGTTCATACCTGTCAACCCCATTAAGCTTACTTGGCACTAGCTCATCCAAAATACTGCATACAGTCTTAACAACTTCGATATTTTGTAGCTCGTTATAACCGCCAATATTATAAGTCTCTCCAATTGTTCCAGTCAATGCAACATGTAGTAACGCTCTCGCATGATCATCAACATAAAGCCAGTCTCGTATTTGCCTTCCATTGCCATAAATTGGTAAATCTTTACCTTCCAATGCGTTAAGAATAATCAGAGGAATTAGTTTTTCAGGAAACTGATAGGGTCCGTAATTATTCGAGCAATTTGTAATCAATGTTGGCAGTCCAAAAGTTCTATGCCATGCGCGAACCAAATGGTCAGAACTTGCCTTGGTAGCCGAATAAGGAGAGCTAGGCGCGTACGGCGTCTCCTCAGTAAAAAGATCCCCTAACCCTTTTAAGTCGCCATAAACTTCATCGGTAGATACATGGTGAAATATAAAACTATCCTTTTTATCGCCGATTAAATCCAGCCAATAGGCTCTGGCCTCTTCAAGCAGGACGTAAGTGCCAACAATATTTGTTTGAATAAACTCTCCGGGACCGTCAATTGATCGATCCACATGAGATTCGGCCGCCAGATGCATTACAATGCTAGGCTGATAAGTATTAAAAATACGTCTAATTTCCTCCGAGTCACAAATATCTACTTTCTCAAAAGCGTATCTAGCGTTATTTTCAATTGATACTAGAGACTCTATGTTTCCAGCATAGGTTAATTTATCAACATTAACAACACTATGATTAGTGTTGTTAATAATATAACGAATAACAGCTGATCCAATAAAACCTGCACCACCTGTTATTAATATTCTCATTTAAACTATCTCCACTTAAGCGCTATATAAATACATCATACACTTAGGCCTGTCTTTTATTCCATTCAACTAGGAGGTATACGGCCAAAATCATTTCTTGGATTCGAACTTATACAGCAGGTATCAGCAGTGACCCTATTCATTGTAACTTTCATAAACTGGCTATAATCTTATCAACTGATTTTCCTATACTATCTTGAAAGCCAATTTCAAGGTCAGGATTTAAAGGTTCTTCGTACAATGAATCAACTCCAGTAAAATTTTGAACCTCCTTCTTTCTAGCCCTTTCATAGAAGCCTTTCACATCCCTTTCCTCTGCTATCTGAACTGGCGTATTGACAAACACTTCTAAGAACTCCCCATCTTCAAATAAATCTTTTGCCATCTGACGATCCCTCCTAAATGGTGAAATAAAAGCAGTGATAACAATTAACCCTGTATCGACCATAAGTTTTGCAACTTCTGCTACTCTACGAATATTTTCTCTTCGGTCATCATCTGTAAATCCTAGATCTTTGCAAAGCCCATTTCTAACATTATCTCCATCTAGCACATAAGTATGCTTGCCCATGGTATGAAGTTTTTTATCAAGCGCATTTGCTATTGTCGATTTTCCAGCACCCGAAATCCCTGTTAACCAAATCACACAAGGCTGTTGATTCTTCAATTGGCTACGCATATCTTTATCAACATCAAAATGCTGCAATGGATTGTTTTTGCTCATAAATTAATTCGATGCCAGAAAATATGGATTTAACAATGTATCTTGCTTAGTGTTGTAATTAAGAGGCTTACTATCCTCGAATGAAATAACAGATCCACCCGCACCTTCAACTACGGCCTGAGAAGCAGCTGTATCCCATTCGAATGTCAGTCCTAACCTCGGATATATATCTGCAGAACCCTCGGCCACTAAACACAATTTCATAGAACTGCCCATTGAAACAATATCAGCACCAGGGTAATCAGCAATAAAATCAACAAATTCTTGAGACTGATGCGATCGACTGCCAACAATTTTCATATCTTTGGCATTTTGTTTTTTATTTGCGATACTAATAGGTTTTTCAATATTATCCTCTATTTTGTAAGAACCAATATCTTTACCGCCATAATAAGTTACCTCAAGTGCTGGCGCATCAACCACGCCAAATACGACTTTATTTCGATGGACCAGGGCAATATTTACAGTAAATTCACCGTTCTTCTTAATAAACTCTTTAGTGCCATCAAGAGGATCTATTAGCCAGCAAGTCTCCCAATCCATTCTGTCTTTAATATCCTTTTTAGAGGACTCTTCAGACAATATTGGAATGCTTGGAGCTAATTCTTTTAAGTCTTTAACAATAATCTTATGAGAAGACAAGTCAGCCTCTGTCAATGGACTTTTATCTACTTTCTCATAAATATCAAAATTTCTACTATAAATCTCCATAATTGCATCACCAGCCTTCTTGGCAATATCAACAACTTGAGAAGAATCTAAATTTACAATTGGAAGATTCATTAAAAAATTATAGGCATTAATTTAGATTTGATAATGGCTATTATCAAAAGCCAATTCCCACCCGATAGGCAATAGCTACCGCACGACAATTTGGGTTGAAATTGAAGTAATAAAACATAACAAGAAATTATACATATTCCCCCCTAAAAAGTAGGGTTTAGTTTGACACATATGAGGCATAACATCATGAGTAAAAAAAGGGGGGTACTTTGGGCTATTTTTTAGCCTTGAAAAATTAATTTTTCAGGCCTTTTCTCTAGTTTTTTGGCAACCTTTTTTTAGG
>Ga0181566_10001053_pt1 | contig 22530 bp, 17 predicted proteins | sample 101ome_15_FD_133762 | JGI IMG/M metagenome (GOLD analysis project Ga0181566, IMG submission 133762) | Coastal salt marsh microbial communities from the Groves Creek Marsh, Skidaway Island, Georgia - 101402AT metaG (megahit assembly) | ecosystem: Environmental > Aquatic > Marine > Intertidal...
CGTCGGCGTCCGGCGTCTCTCTCTCTCTCGCGCACAGCGTCTTTAAACACCGTCGAAGTTCGGCGTGATTCGTCGTCGTCGTCGAGGTCCCCCGTCCCGAGTCGCGCGCGTCCACCGTCACCGTCGCGTCCACCGTCACCGTCGCGTCGTCGTCGTCGTCGTCGTCGTCGTCGTCGTCCCTCTCCTCGTCGTGATGAAGATGACGGTCGCGGTATCGTCCGCGCGCGTCATCGCCCTCGCGCGCGACACCGACGCGCTCGCGCGCGCCTCGAGGCGTGGACGCGTGCGCGCCCATCACCGTCCGTCGACCGCGCGCGCGCGACCGCGCGTCGTCGTCGACTGACGACGACGGTGCTCGGAGACGACGACGAGGCCAAGGCGTGGTCCAAAGTTTGACGAGTCATGAACCGACAACGAGTCCCTCACACACTGTCCATCGGTCTGCGCGTGGGACGCCCGCGCGCCACCGAACGCGCGTCTCGACGTCACGCGACGACGCGACGTCGAGACGTCAACGACGCGCGAACGACGAGACGCGTCTCTCGGTGCGCGACGTCGACGACGCGTCTGCGCATCGAGAGACGCGTCGAATCGGTACGGATTCATTTAAAACGCGCCCACCGACAGACGGACGCGCCGTGCGGACGCATGACGCCCGACGAGGCGCGCGCGCGGGCGGAACGCGCGGTGCGAGCGATGGTGAGCTCGAGCGCGACGTTCGCGGCGATGGCGTGGACGACGCAGCGTCTCGGGTTGATGCTCGGCGTCGGGTGCGGGGTCCCGCTCGTCGGCGGCGCGGCGAGCGCGGCGAGCGTGTGCGCGGCGAGCGCGGCGGCGGGCGCGGCGGCGAGAGCGGTGGTCGGGACGTCGGGAGAGGGTGGGAGAGGGAATAGTGACGCGCACAGACGACTACGTGGTGGTGGGAGACGGCGCGCGGGGAGGATATCGACGCCGTTCGGGGAATTGGATGAAGACGACGCGGCGCGGGACGTCGGCGTCGGCGTCGCCGCCTTCGCGGCGGCGGCGAGAGGACGTCTGGGGAGAATACTTCCGAGCGATGTCTCGAGGGTGGGCGCGAACGCGAAGAGAAGCATCGCGGCGAGAGGGAGCGATTACGCGAGCGATGCGCAAAAGCGAACGCTCCAGCGTTGGTTCACCAGGGACGGATGTCATCACTGCGGAAGCGCGCGAGGCAAAGTCATCGGCGACCACATGCCTCCGAATAAGACAGCCTTCGGAAGCGGCGCGCGCGCCGCCGCGAACCGTCGCGCGTCCACCCTCAGACGCATCTTCAATCACATCCGAGGCGTGCCGCTTCAACGCTTCTATCCCCAGTGCGAATCGTGTTCAGCCCTCCAGAGCGTCGCCGTGCGCGCCGGCGCCGTCCGACTCGTGTCCCACTCCGTCGGCGTGCGATGCGCCGTCATCGCCGGCGCCGTCGTCGGCGTCGCCACCCTTCACTACGACGACGTCAAGGCTCGCGTCGACGACGTCATCGATAGCGCTCGCCGCCTCATTCGCGACCGATAGACGAATGTATCTACGACGCAACCGGCGGGCGCGCGCGCCTCCTCAGACCGCCGCCGTCCCCATTCGCGCGCGCGCCCACTCGACTCGACTCGATCGTCGGCATGGTGGCTCCCGGATGGCAGAATAAAAAGAAGAAGACGCTCAAGGCGCGCGACTCGAAGAACGCGCGCGCGCTCAAGGTGAAGCGCGGCGCCAAGGCGGCGCACGACGCGGCGAAAAAGCGCGTGCGTGGGGCGGCGCGCACGGGCAAGGCGAGACGGAAAGCGCTTCGAAACGAACGACGGGCGGCGAGGAACGCGATGGACGACGAGGCGAAAAAGGCGAGCGCGGAAAACGGTGGGGACGTCGTCATGGAGTGAGCGGGCGCGAATCACGCGCGAGGCGCGTAGAGTGTAATGGTAGTCAGCGAATGAATCAAAGAAAGAATGACGCTCAGCCTACGCGCGCGGTCGATAGTAGAGAAAAAATTATTATTCATCAGTGGTGATAGTGGTCTCGCACTTCGTCGCGTCGTGTGAGAATCGTATCGTATCGTATCGTTCGGCGAGCGTCGAAAACCGCGGGCTGCTAAAACGTCTTCGAAGAAAGCCGCCTCGGCGAGTTTAGACAATTTCCGGCGTCACGGCGTCGCCGTCGTCCGAGTCAGAAGACTTAGATTCCGCGGCGGCTTGCGCAGTCATGAGCTTGAAGACGCGGCTCGCGAAGACGGACGGTTTCTCGATGGAGAAACCAGACGTCAAGAGCGCCGTGTCAAACAACAATTGGCACGTATCCGCCGCCTCGGTGGCGCCAGATTCCTTTAACTTTTTCAACTGCGCGATGACGGGAGAGGACGGGTTGATCTCCATCGTTTTCTTACCCTTCATGTAATCTTGGGCGCGGTTGTCGCCCATCGCTTGCGCCTTCATGATGCGCTCCATGTTCGCGGACCAACCGTACTTGGAGGTGACCAAGACGCACGGCGTGTCGGTGAGACGGTTGGACACCTCAACCTTTTCGACTTGTTCACCGAGCGACGCCTTCATCCACTCGGTGAGATCCTTGTACTCCTCCGCGAGCGCCTCGCGAGCCGTCTTGTCGGTCTCGTCCTCCTCACCGAGATCGAGAGCTTCCTTGGAGGCGTCGACCAACGGCTTCTCCTTGAACGTCGCCAAGTTGGCCATGGCGACTTCGTCGATGGGATCGAGCAAATACAAAACTTCGAAACCCTTTTGCTTGAGCTTTTCGAGGAACGGAGACGCCTCGGCCGCGTCCTTGTTGTCGGCCGCGACGAAATAGATGCTGTTTTGACCTTCCGGCATGTCGTTCACGTACTCGTCCAAGCTTCGAAGCGCGCCCTCGTCGCCGCTCTTCGAGGTGGTAAATCGCAAGAGTTCCGCCAAATCCTTGCGGTTGTCGGCGTCTTCGATGACGCCGAGCTTGAGGTTGCGGCCAAAGTTATCCCAGAAGGTGTCGTAATCGTCGTTGTCGCGCTCGGCGATCTCGCGAAGCATGTCAAACGTCTTGCGAATCAAACGCTTGCGAATGACTCGAACGACGCGCGACTCTTGAAGAATTTCGCGAGACACGTTGAGCGGCAAGTCGGAGGAATCGACAACGCCGCGGACAAAGGTGAGGTATCGCGGCAAGAGCGATTCGTCGAATTCGTCGGAGATGAAGACGCGACGAACGAAGAGCTTGATCGCCCGGGACTTGGCCATCATGTCTTGTTGTTCGAATGGCGCCATGCCCGGGACGAACAAGAGCGAGCGAAACTCGATGTCGCCCTCGACGGCGAAGTGCGAGTGCGCGAGCGGATCGAGGAATTCCTTAAAGGTAGATTTGAAGAATTCATTGTACGATTCCTCCTCGACGTCCTTGGGCGATCGAACCCAGATGGGCTTGTCGTTGTTCGCCGTCGTCCACTCCTCTACTTGCTCGAATTCCTTCTTCGTCACGGGTTTCGGTTCGGGTTCGGAGAATTCCTCACCCTTGGCCTCGGCCGCGATCTTCTTCTTTTCCCACGCCTCCTTGAGCGCGGCGGTGGATTCCTTGTCCTCGACCACCTTTTCCTTGGTCGCCTTCGCCCAGACATCGATCGGGAAAGAGATGAATTCGCTGTACGTCTTGACGAGAGACGAGAGCTTTTCCCCCGTGGCGAATTCTTCGCACCCCTCCTTGAGGTGCAATACAATCTTCGTGCCTCGCGCCAGCGCCTCGTCGCTCTCCCGGATGGTGTACGAACTGGCGTTGATCTCAGATTCCCAGATCCACGTCTTATCGTCCCCGCTCGCCGCCTTGGAGTACACCGTAATCTTATCCGCCACCAAGAAGGCTGAATAAAAACCGACGCCAAACTTACCAATCAAGTTTTCCCCGTCGCTCTGACTCTTCAACATCTCCATAAACTTGGCCGTTCCCGATCGCGCGATCGTACCGAGCGACGACACGAGATCCTCCTTGCTCATACCGATGCCACTGTCCTCAATCGTCAGCGTCTTGGTCGCGGGATCACCCTTAATCTTAATCTTCAACTCTTCGTCGCCGCCCATGACGCTCGCGTCGGATAACGCCGAAAATCGTAGTTTATCGCACGCATCGCTCGCGTTGGACACGAGTTCCCGCAAAAACACATCCTTATTGCTGTACAAAGAGTTGACGATCAAATCCATCAATCGGTGCACCTACGAGCGTCGCACAGCGTCACGGAATCCGTCAGTCTCTCTCTCGCGTCCCTCGCCCGCGGAAAAGCGCTTCTTCGCCTTCTTTTCCATTCTTTCATGCATGCGTGCATGCATCTCTCTCTCTCCGCGCGTCGCCGTTGTCGTCGACATCGAGACCGTGACCCCGCGCTCGACGCACCTCAGCTTGGTACTCGAACGTCTCCTCCTCGTTCGCCGCCACCGCGCGCGTCGGCGTCGTCGCTCGACCGCGCCGTCTCGACGTCACCGCCGCCACTCGGGACGTCGTCGTCGACACGCGTCCCCCGCGCGTCGTCGATCGCGTCGTCGATCGCGTCGTCGTCATCGCGGTCATCGTCGTCATCGTCGTCGTCATCGCGCTCATCGTCGTCGTCGTCGTCGTCGTCGTCGTCGTCCGTCGGCTGCGTCTCGATGTCCCGACGAATGACAAAAATGAAGACGACGTGCCGTCAGACGTCAGACGCGATTCGGTCGCCGACGCGAACGGACGGGCGGACGATGTCGCTCGACGGTGGACGGTTTCGAGGCGCGCCCGCGACGGCGACGGTGACGGCGGTGACGGTGCTGGCGTCGACGCTCGTGCGAGCGATCATCGGCGCGAGGTGGCAGAGCGTCGAGGCGTGGGCGATCGAGACGTCGACGTCGACGACGGTGGACGTTGGCGCGCGCGCGTGCGCGATGGCGGCGCGCGTGTTCGGGTTTTGCGCGTCTACGGGGGAGTTTGTGGTGGGGACGAGTCTGCTCTCGAGCGTCGGGACGCGCGTGGAGCGGGCGAGCGGGACGCGGCGGTTCGCGGGCGTGCTCGCGGCGTTGGCGGTGGTGAGCGTCGTCGTGAAGTGGGCGCTCGGTGTGGGGATGGACAAAGACGCGTGTGGACCGTACGCGTTGGTGTTCGGGTTGATGCGGGTGTACGCGACGGAGACGCCGACGGCGGTGTCGGCGCGGGACGAAGCGCGAGAGTTTGTCGTCACGGATAAAATGGTGAAGTATTTCGGCGCGTGCGTGCTCGCGGTGTCGAACGGTGGACGATCGATGCGCGCGGCGGTCGTGGGAACGTTCGCTGGGTACGTCGTGACGGACGGCGTGGGGACGACGCACGAGGCGTTGGCGTTGACGGCGCCTGGATGGTGGCCGCGACGACGGTCGAGACCAATCGTGCGTATGCGGGCGCGGGCGCCGCGCGCGAGCGGGAACGACTCGGGCGAAGGTCTCGTACCGCCGAGCGAGTCAAACGTTCGCGTGCTCACGAGCATGGGTTTCGACGAGACGGCGGCGCGTCGCGCGTTGCAGAGAGCCAACGATGACGTGCAGAGAGCGAGCGATTTTTTACTCTCCGGATGAAGACGGACGCCTCCGGAAACGAAGCGCGTTCGATCGCGTAGCATACGTAGCATAAGATAGCGCGCGCATTGGTAACGTTACAGTTGAAACATAGGTTGGACGTTCGTTCGATAGATCGGTAGGTACTATATTGTTACAAGCGACGTCGAGTCGAGTCGAGCCGCCTCTTTTACTAAAACTGCGCGATTCTGGGCAAGAGGGACGGCAACGCCGCGTGTCGTCTGTGATTCCCCGTGAGCGCCAATCCTCGCGTATCGATCGCCGCACCCGCTCGCACGCTCTCACAACACGTCTTCGCCTCAATCTCCACCCCGCTCGCCGCGAACGTCGTCGCCTCCCCGCTCGCGAGTTCTCGTCCCGCGCGTTCCGTGTGCACGCCCTGTCGCTGCTTGTGTTTCGGCGTCTTCGTGCACACGACGAACAATCGTCCTCGGCGTCGTACGATGCGACACGCCTCGCACAGTTTCTTTATGGACGTGCGAACCTGTTCCCGCGCGTCGTCGGTCGGTCGTCCGTCGTCAGTCGCTCGTTCGGGCTCGGGGTGTAGGTTTGCGCGCGCATCTCGCGTCGTCGTCTCGCGCCGCGTCGCGCGCGGTCGGCGACGCGCCGACGCCGCGGATGTAATCTACGCACCTTCATCGTCGACTCGTCGTCGCCGTCGTCCGCGTCGTCGTCGGTTGCGGCGTCGAGTGACGCGACGCTCGTGTGTGCGTCAGCCTTCGGCGCGCCATCCTTCGGCGCGCGAGGGACGGACCGACGATCGCGGCGTCGGCCGCGCGTCGCGCGTCGCGCGCGTCGAATGGGTCACGAGAATGTGTTTCACGTCGAGAAACATCTCAACGACGCGCTGCACAACCCGCCGAGGAGGAAGCGAACGCACACGACGCTGGAAATCGCCGCGGCGTCGAGAGCGTTGGGACGCGCGGACGATGGGTTGACGCGCGATCGAGCGACGAGCGCGGAGGCACCGCGGGCGAGGGCGACGATGGCGTTGGCGTCGAACGTGCGCGTCGTCGACGGCGCGGTGGTTCGCGTGGACGAGACGACGGCGGGAGGGACGCGCGGCGCGGTGTCGGCGAAGAGCTTGGCGGAGAGCGGAGCGCTGGGCAAGGCGAAGCGAAGGAAAGGTTTGTCCGAAGAAAATAGGTGGCGAACGATGGATAGGATTGAAAATGGAGGAACCGCGGGCGGCGCCGCGCTGCGAGAGGCTCGTCGAGCGGCATTGGGTCTCACGAGACGCGCCGCCGTCGCGGAGGACGAGGACGACGGACCGGTCGTCGTTCTGGCTGAAGAACTGTTGTTCGTCGATGGATGGGCGGTGGGAAAGAGCGCGACGCCGAAATCAATCGACGAGGATGCGCCTTCGACGCTCGAGGGTGCGCGCGATGTGAGATTGAAACCTTTGCGCGAGGCGACCATCGGACGGCGAAAAGAGCGTAAAAATCGTTCCAAGTCGTCTCTGCCGGCGTGTGGTGAGGGTGCGCTCTCCTTCGACGTCGATGAGTAACTGTGTTGTTGTAACTGTATTAGCGAACGTAAAATAGGCTTGAAAACATGAGTGATGTTGTTACATGATGACGCATTCTTGTTGCGATTCCTGCGCTGCGTTCCCCGCGCGTTGCGCCGGCGCCGCCGTAGACGTTTCACGCGAATTTCGATACGACTCCGGCGCTTTGAAACTCATGTGCGCGGCATTCTCACCACCACCCGGTTGTTTCAAGGCAGGTTTCGACGACTGCGGTCGCTGTTCCGCGTCGCGCGGCGCTGACTTTGGCGGCGGCGCCGGGGAGTTTGTGACCGACCGCATCGCCACCGCTTCTTCCCTCGCCCGCCGTTCGACGTCTCTCGTCTTCTTCACGGACGCATCTCCATCTAATTCTTCGATTTGTAACGTTTTACACTTTTCCACAGCCGCTTCGATGAGTCGCGCCACCTCGGGTTCTCTCGCCGGCGAGTCGCGCTCGGAAGACGCGGAACTCGCCGCTTCCTTCACCCCGTCCATCGGCGGCGGTCGAACGCTCGCCGTGGCCTCACTCGAGGACGATGAGTTAGCGCTCTCTAATTTTGCATCCTCCGCGACCTCTTCCTGCGTCCGCTCTTCTTCATCAATCATCTTCAAAAAATCGAGCCTCGTCGCGCCGGCGTCCACGCGTCCCCTGATTCGCGCCGACGCGCTCACACCGTCGTCCGCGCGACCGACCGCCACGGGCGTGTTGGGCATGGACCTTGCCCGTCTCTGCGCCTCCAATCTCGATCGAGCGCTGCTCACGCGCGCGAACGCCGCCTCCGTGGCGCGCCCTATCTCGTCCAGCGTTACCTCTGGGACAGTCGCGCCGCGAGTCTTCGCCATCGGCGACGAGCGCGCGGATTGCGACATCGCGCCGCTCGATGACTCGCGCGCACGCTCTCCTCGACCGTTCTATCGGCTCACTGTCGCTTGCGCGCCTCGAGCTCGGCGTTCGCGCGCTCTAACTCGCGCTCCGCACGATGGGACAGATATATCAAGCCCGTGGGTAAAACGCACAGCGCGAGAAGCGCGAGGACTCGATGTTCGAGGACAAAGTCTCTGAGAGCGTCTCTTAACGGTTTCAGCGCTTGATCCAAGCTCGAGTGCAAGAGCTCGAATTCCATGCCGTCAGGCGCGCAGTGAGGCGCGAGACGCGGCGAACGTCGACGAACCGGTCAACCGCGAAACCGATGAGAACGACGATTTGGTGGAGAAACGAATGATATAAATTTACAGCTTGCTCACCGTCACGGGCGCATCGAGTCGAACCGCCGCCGCCGGAAGTACCTTGTACGGATTCATGATGCCGTACGGGTCGAGCGCGCGTTTCATCGTCGCCATGAGTTCGACGGCGGCGCGGTCCTTGCTGTAATGAATCTCTTCGGCTTTCATCACCCCTAAGCCGTGTTCAGCGCTCACGCTACCCTTTTCATCGCGCGTGTACTCGTACACGAACGGTTCGATAACGTTCGCGAGCGCGTCGTTGTACTCGGCGCAGGATACGTTGAGATGTAAATTTCCGTCGCCCAAGTGACCGTAACCCAACACTTTCACGGACGCGCCAAACATCGGATCGAGTCGCTCGCGTAACGTCGTGACCAAGTTGTACATTCGAGCCGTAGGTAGAGACACGTCGTATTTGTACACTGCTCCCGCGTGCTTGAGCGCGACTGAGATGCGTTCGCGCAGCGTCCATAGCGCAAACGCGTGCTTCTCATCCTTTCCGACGACGCCATCCACCACGACGCGACGCTCTTTGACGAGCTTTAAGAAGGTATGCAATTTCTCGTCATCGTGGGCCGCGACGCTTCCGCTCGTCTCGACGACGACGTAAAAGGCGCACGGTGTTTCCGGAAGAGGATCGCGCGTCCCTTTGAGTTGCGACAATACTAAATCCAAACTCTCCCTATCGAAAAACTCGAACGCGCTCAGTATCTCCCCTAACCGAGCGCGCGCGAGCTTCAACATCTCCACGCACTGCGCAAACGTCTCCAATCCGAACAAGGCGACGTTGACGCTCAGAGGAGCGCGCGGCGTCATAATGGCAATCTTTGTCACGACGCCGAGCGTTCCCTCCGCGCCGATGAACATTTGTTTTAAATCGTACCCGGTGTTATCCTTTCTCAGCGTTCGAACGAGATCCAATATCTCCCCGTTCGGCAACACCACCTCCAATCCCAACACGCTCCCTCGCAGACTCCCATATCGCAACAGACGCAACCCGCCCGCGTTGGTCGACACGCAACCTCCCATCTGACACTTCCCCTTGGCGCCTAAATCCAGCGGCACCGTCATCCCTCTCGCCCGCACCGCGCTCTCCAACTCCTCCAACACCACCCCACTCTCACACACCGCGCACCCAGCGTCCTCATCGATCGATACGATCCTCTTCATGAGTTCGCACGACACCACCACCTCGTCCCTCGTCGGCGTCGCCCCGCCCACGAGTCCCGTGTTCCCTCCCTGCGGCACCACCGCCAGCCGTCGACGATAACACCGACGCAGAACCTCACTCACCTCTCTCGCGTCTCTCGGCAGCACGACGACCGCGGCGTCACCGACGTATTTGCCCATCCAGTCCGCGTTGTACTTGGCCTTGGCTTCGCGCGTCGTCAACACGCGCGCGTCGTCCCCGCCCAACGCCTCCACGAACGCGCGCACGTCGTCGGCGTCGACGGATGCGAACGGCCACGATCGCGTCGACGTCGTCGGCGCCATCTCGCTCGCGGTGCGACGCGCGCGACAGTGTGGGCGTCGACAGTGCGCGACGCGCTCAACTAACTTTTTTCAACTTTTACCCTCGTCGCGGCGATGAGTCACGACGAGCTCGTCGACGCGGCGACGCAGGTGGCGGGGAATCACGCGCACGGACGCATGGCGAAGCAGTCCAAGTGTGGGGCGTGGTTTTATAAGCCGCACGTCGGGGACGCGCGAAGCGAGACGGAGTTGACGTTTTACGTGGAGGTGCATCGATGGGCGCGATTGTCGGACAGCACGGACGCGGAGGAGGCGGTGGAGGTGGAGGAGGCGGTGACGCTGCGGGGTGAGGGTGAGCGCGGTGCGGTGATAGACGGCGTGGACGCGCTGCGAGCGTTCGTTCGTCAACGGTTGCCGGTGTGTCCCGCGGTGTCCACGTCGAGACGGGACGACGCGCTGGAGGTCGAGGGATACCTTCGTTTGGCGAATCTCACGCAAGGGTACGAGCGACCCTGCGTGATAGACTTGAAGATAGGCGTGCGAACGTGGGACGCGCTGCACTCGACGACGTACGCGCAGAAGCGGACGAAATCGGAGGCGGGGACGACGCACGAGAGTTTGGGTTTTAAAGTGTGCGGGGCGCAGACGTACGACGGACGTGGGGCGTTGAAGCGGTTGACGAGGGAGGAATGTAAACAGATACGAATGAGCGACGAGTTGACGAAGGAGACGTTGCTCGAGTTCGTGCGCGATCCCGTCACGGGTGAGGCAAACACTTGGTTTTGGCCGGCGCTCGTCGGGCAACTGCTCGCCGAGCCGCTGAGAGAGCTTCCGTACCGTTTGGTTGGCACGTCGCTGCTTGTGGTCTACGAGAGTGGTAAGTTAAAACGTTCTGACGTCGCACCCTGTCGCGCGGAGTGGAACGGGTTCTGTGCGAAGGAGACGAAGCTGGAGGCGCGCTACATTGATTTTTGCCACGCCGTGCCGAAACCGGCGGGTCAACGTACAGATGAAAATTTGGAGGGGGGATTGAAACTTTTCCAACGTTTCGTGGAAAACTTTTAATACACACAGATATTTGCACTATTTCGACTATCGTTTACCGCCGATGGCTTTGAAGGCTTCGTTGATGCGAATGAACATTTTTGTGGCGACTTTGCGTTCGTTTTCAGATTTGTGCGCATGCTTGTCCGGATGCCACTCCAACGCCGCCCGCCTATATGCTTTGGCGATCTCTCTGTCAGACGCGTGCGTGTCGACGCCCAACGTTTTGTAATGCGCGTCGTGATCGTGCATCCCGCGGTCGCGCCGCTCCATGCGCCGCGCGCGCTCTTCGTTTGCTCTTCTCTCATACGCCCTCCTGCTCGCTTCTTGCTCTTCCGCCCACTTTTCACAGATCGAGTGTTCGAGATAATGACAACCACACACGGAGCAGTGGACCATGTGCTCGGGATTGTTCGCTTCTGACTGCGGAAATATGAGTTTGAAGCCTGAACATTCAGCGCATGCGGTACAACCGAGACGCTCGGCGCCCTGAATGGCATCGAACGTCGTCTCACATATCGATTCATTGCGATCGATGGCTTCCTGAACTCTTTCTGCGGCGATTCGCGCGCGGTGCCTACGCGCATTCGCTTCGTTTTCCTTTTTATCCTTTTCCATGCGTTCACGCAGAAGTATCCGCGCTAGCTCCTTCTGCGTCGCGTGCGTCGTCGATTCGCACCCGCATCTCGCGCACCTCTCACCATCCGCCGCGAGCAGCAAGGAATTGTACAACATTTGGAAACTCGCCTTGTCCATTCGCGACTCTACGTTCGGCAAGGGCGGACGTTTCCACGTGGAGAGTTTGGCAAAAGAAGAGCACTCATCGCATCCCTTACACGGACCGCGAACGACGCCTTCGTCATCAACGTCACCCATGGCTTTTTGTGGGATTTGTGGCTTTAACAAATCAGTGAGTGTGTCAATCTTAAATCCAGGAGCTCTGACGTTCTTCGTTTCGTTTGTTCGTTTTCGTTTTTCGACGTTGATTGGTTTGATTCTATCCACAGTTCCATTTCGTAAAAATTGCTCCTCCTCCCACTTCTCAGCCCACGCGGCGTCACCGTCACCCTGGCGTTCTCCTTCTCGTTCATCGTCCGTCAATGCGTTTCTATTCTCAAACTCTTGGAAAAAATAGAGAAGTTCGTGCAAATGCGCGTCCTCGCCATCGTCTTTGTCGTCGTCCGACGCGGTCGCATCCACCTTCAGCCTGCGCGCGAGGCAATTCTCATCCTCTTCTTCCTCGGGGGCGCCGATGTCATCGTCGTCACTGCTTAATATTTCGACGCGCGACGTCGTGTTCGTCGCAGCGTCTCGCGGAGATTTCGTCGTCGTCGTCGTCGTCGTCGTCGTTGTCGCGATTTCTTCCATGAGCGTTTGCGTGGTGACGGTTCGACGATCGCGCTCCTCGCCATTCGCGACGACGGGATCGGTGACGTCGCTTTCAGACAGCTGAGAGATCGTGTCGCGAACATCGCACAATAACTCTTCCAACCGCGTCAAGAGCGTTTTCATCTCCTCGATTGACGCTCGCGGAACGTGAGCTTCGACATCCGTGGTGCGCGTTTGAACGACGCGCGCCCGCGTCGGCGCGGTCACCGCCGCCGGCGCGCGCGCGCGATGTTCACGACGTTTTGAATCTTTCGAGCTCACCACGGGCGCGTTCAGTGTCTCCAATCCCTCTCGCGCCGTTTCAGACGTCGGGTCGAGTTTCAACGCGAGCCCGAACGCCCGTTTCGCCGCCTCTCGCTGACCGAGCGCCATGTGCGCCACGCCCACGCGACACCTCGCTTTCGCCCACTGCCCGTCCAGATCCACCGCTCGCTCTCCATCGCGCAGCGCCTGAGAAAACTTCCCGAGCTTCATGAAACACGCCGACCGATTGCTAAAACTCTTCGCGTCTCCCCCGCGCGCCTCCAGCGCCGCGGTGAAACACCTCACCGCGTCCTCGTATCGTCCGTCGTCGTACGCGTCGTTCCCTCTCTCCCGCCAATCCGCGCACTCGTCCACCTCGTGCGCGTCGCTCGAGCACCCACACCTCGAACAATTCGTCAGCGTCGCGTCGTTGTACGGATGCACACCGTCTCCGCGTCGCTCGTACTCGTTTGCTTTTTTCAGGTACCCACCCACACACTCATCGCATCCCTCGCACCGACCCCGCACTCGGCCGAACAGGTCCCTGTTCGTCTCCGCGTCTCTCACCAAGTGTCTCTCCGCCCGTCGCGCGCCCATCGCGTCGTCTTCGCGCGCGCGTCACTCGACGAGACGACCGAGACGAGACGAATGATGGCGCGAATGAATGAATGCGTTACGAATCGACGCGGAGACGCGAAAACGCCTGCATGATATGTGATACATGTTCGGACATTCGGTACATACTCGAAATCATAGCGTCATCCCGACGATCGACCGATTCGATTCGATCGCGCGCGTCGCGTTCGTCGCGCGTCACACCGAACGACGCGACTCCTCGCGCGGTCCCTCGTTCGCTCGTCGAGCCCGACACTCGCGTCGTCCACTCGACACGATGACGATGAAGACGATGACGATGAAGACGATGACGACCCGCGCGACGGTGATGACGCAGACGCGACGTCAGCGACGATCGGGCGCGCGGTGTGCGGTGACGACGACGGCGCGCGCGAATGCGTCGTCGTGGATGGAGGAGACGAAAGAAACCGTCGCGCGTGCGGTCGTCGGGTGCGCGGTGGCGTGCGCGATGACGACGACGGCGGCGGCGTGGGCGGATTCATTGCCGGAGGAGGAGGACGTCAAGGTGCTCTGCGACGCGACGTGCGAAAAAGCGCTCGAGAGCAAGGAGATGGTGACCACGAAGAGTGGATTGCAGTACAAGGACATCGTCGAGGGCGATGGCGTCGAACCGCCGGTCGGGTTCCAGGTGGTGGTGGATTACATCGCCATGGATGAGAAGGGACGCGTCTTCGATAACAGCTTGGAGAAGGGCAAGCCGAACGATATTCGCGTCGTGGATTGCGTCGGCACGGGCGATTACGATTCGTGCACGGTGATTCCTGGATTTGACGAAGGTTTACTGACGATGAAATCCGGGGGTATTCGTCGACTGTACATCCCGGGTGATCTCGCGTTCCCGAAGGGCTTGGCGTCGGCGCCGGGTCGACCCAAGGTCGGCGCCAAGGCGCCCGTCATCTTCGACGCGCACCTCCTGTACATCCCGGGCTTTGACTGATTTCATAAAAAGAATGAAATATTCATCACAATCATCACAATCATCACGATTATCGTTCTCAATAATCCTCGCCGCGCGTCAAAACTTCGACCCCAGAGGAGGGTTTCAATAAAATCGTGTGTTCGTATTGGGCGACGTACGATCCCTTGACGTCGCACAGCGGAGGGTACGGTTGGACGATGCCGTTATCGCACAAGTTTTTCAGCGCCATCGAGTAACGCGTCTCGCCCAGACGGTCGAGGTACCGCTTGCAGAAGGCCAACGTGCCGAAGTTTCGGTCGATGACGCCGAGCAACTTCTTGGCGCTTGGAAGACGAAGCGGAACGTGGCCGACGTCGAAATTCTTCATGTAGTGACTGCATTCACCGTCTTCGATGACGTATCTGCGTTTGGGAGAGAAAACAGAGACGCGTCGTGATCGGTCAGTATCGAATCGCGCGCGCGCGTGTCGTCGAAACGCCGTCGACGCATTGAAAATGTCAAGACCAATGGAGGCTGCACGAACACTGGGAGGTCTCGCCGGGCGAGGTAACGCGCAGTACTATGATATCTTGTTCGATGTACGATCTCGGCGACGTGCCGGCCCGGAAAAACTCCAGACACTAAGAAAACCACTGTAAGCGTCACGAGTGACGGTTTTCGCCGCGTGTAATTCGCCGAAATCGAAGCGAGATAAAAAAAACAAAAAACAAAGAAACGACGAAACGCGCGCTCGACGCGTACGCACCCTCTACCGGTCGAACCGAACGTCTCGATGGCGTAATATTCGCCCTCTTCCATCTTGGTTTGCACACCACCGCGCACGATGGGCACGCTCTTACCCGCGTGAATGCGGTACGGATCGATGGAGTGTCCATTCAGGTTGCTGCAACACTTCACTTGGTACTCTTTCCCGTGAATTTCCACGGTGTGCGATTCCATCACTTCCTGGACGGCTTCGCCGATATCGCACAGACGCACGTCGATTCCGGCCGATTTGATACCTGTCTCCGTCGCCTCGTTCACCGCCTTCAACAACGGATCGTACATGTCGTTAAACGTCTTGGTGAACGCGCAGTCGATGATGCGTCCCTTGACTTGAACCCCAAAATCAAACTTGATGACGTCGTCCTTATCGATCACGCTCTCGCACCCACCGTTCGGCGTCCAGTGCGCGGCGACGTGATTCTTCGAGCATCCCGTTGGGAACGCCACCCCAGCCTCCAAACCTCGCTCTTCGATCAATCTCCGCACGCTATTCTCCAGCGTCTCGCACACGTCAATGTACTTCATGCCCGGTTTCACCCATTCCGAAATGTACTGTCTCACCTCTCTGTGCACCTCCGCGCACTGCCTCGCCTCGTTGTACAAATTTTCTTCCAATCGCTCCAACTCGCGCTTTTCCTCGTCCGTCTCTCTCCACAGATTATGGTCGTGGTGCGCGAGGATCTCCCCCGTCGGATACTTGTTGTCCGGGAACAACTCTCTCACCGGCACCGACGGCGGCGCCGTCTGTTTCCCGCCCGGATACGTCTTGGACGTCATCGACGACGCCGTCTTTTTCTTCTTTTTTTTCTTCTTCCTCTTCTTCGCCGCCGCGTCCGTCTCTCCACCGCCGTTCTCCGCGCCGCCGTCCTCCTCGCGGTCGTCGTCGTCGTCGCCCACGCGCATCTCGCGCACGCCCTCGACGAGCGCGTCGGACGCGTCGACGTCGCGCGTCGCGTCGTCGACGTCGGCGTCGGCCGCGCCCGTCGTCGGCGTCGGCGTCGCCATCGCGTCGCCGTGTGTCGTCTCGGAATTCATCGTCGTCACTCAGAGTCACGCCAACTCGATCGATCGTCGTCGTCATGAACCGTCTCGAGCGTCGACGCGCGGCGAAAGAGGCGAAGCGCGAATCGAAAACGTCGCAATCGAGGTCGGGACGCGTCGCCGCGGACGACGGGGAGATTCGTGCGACGACGGCGATCGAAGATGTCGTCGGTGATGCATCTTCAACTGATGCCGACGACGATCGCGCGACGACGACGCCGACGACGACGACGGCGACGACGACGACGCGCGGGAAAAAGAAAGGACGACGGAGTGCGCGCGCGGGGGACGGTGCGAACGAAGAGGTTGGGTTTTGGGGACGAATCTCGTGGTTACATTTGTTCTTTCTGGGCATGTTCGCGTTGCCCACGGCGTTCGCGCTCTTGGACTACTTTTTCGCGTTCACGCCGCCGCCGGGACAAGGGTACGGGTCGCTCACGCCCGAGGCGAGGATGATCAGAGAGAAGATTAAGGCGTTTTATTCCGAGTATAATCCGGAGAAATTGCGAACGGTGGATGAGTTGATGATTAAATATAAAGGGCGGGAGCGGGCGTTGTACAATACGATTAAGAAAAAGTATCGACGAAGCGGGGCGAAACGCGTGGATCAGCGGTTCGACGAGTAGTGAGTGGTCGTGCGTTCGTGCGTGCGTTTTAATTTTCATATTTCAAAGCGCGTGGTGCTACATAATACTCTACAATAATGCGTGCGTCCCGTCAGTGGTGGTCGTGGTCGTGATGGACGTCGACTCGGCTCAACAAGAATTTCGTATTCGTGAAATCCTGTAAGAGCGGGTTGTACCCGCTTCCGGTCGTCGTCGCGTTGAGATCGGCGTAGTCGGTCATGAAACTTTTCGTGGTGACGATGGAACACAGACGCGCGTTCGATCGGTGTTCATTGTGACTCGACGTCATGAAATCGATGCCGCGAAGCGTGTCGAAACACGTCGGGAAAAACACGTCGACGGAACCCTCCTGTTGCGTCGGTAACAGGTAGGTGTCGTGATCGACGGTTCGACCGCCCTCGCGCTGACTCGCCACCAGAGGCGCGTTGACACCCTCGATGCACACGTTGGGTAAACTATCAAAGTCGGCGGCGATGAGTCGATGGTTCGGCCGCGCGGCGTGGAGCGTCTCCATGAGTTTCACCGCACCCGTGGGCACGAACCACGCCTCACCACCGCTCGAACTCAACGATTTAAACGCGCTCCGTATCGAGTGCATTATACCTCGAGGTCGATACGCCCCGCCGTCACCGCTCACCGCTAAATCCGCCGTCAAATCGATTGCCTGCAGCGTCCTCTCGATCAACGCGTCCTCCAACGGCGCGTCTCGCTCCTCGAGTGCCCCAGTCGTCGAATTTTTCTGTACGACCGTCTGCATCCACTCACCCTCACCGCGCGTTGGACGCCACACTCTGTCGTGGGGAAGATTATCCAAAACCTCGAGCGCGATGACGAAACACGCCTCGTCCTTTGTCGCCCCCCACGCCGCAACCGTCGTCGCATCGCCCACCACGGCGGTGTGCACACCCTTCCCGTGACCGTTCGCCCGCGCGCGCGCGCTCTGAGCGTCAGCTAACGGCTTACTAATGTCTATGGACGTGTACCGCATCTTTTCGTACACCTTTGGCGCCCGTCGCCGCACCGCGTCTAAAAATCCCGTCGCAAACGTCCCCGTCCCGCCGCCGATTTCGTACACTCGCAGCGTCTCCAACCCCTCGTCCTGGTCCTCGTCCCCGCGATGCGTCTCCAACACGTAATTTACCACCGCATCCGCGTAGTGCGGGGAGAAAATCTCCGCGGGCGTCAACCATTGCGCGCCCAGTTTCGCGTACCGGCGGTTGAGCTCGTCAAAGTAATCATCTTGTCCCCGAAGCGCCCTGAAATCGATCGCGCCGTCTTCCATGCGTCCCACGGGCGTGCGTCGAAGCGCGTCGTGCGTGAAGTATCCCGTGCGCGGGGCGTAGAGCGCGTCGTGGAGGTGATGACGGAGCAGACGAGGCGCGTCGTCCCGCGCGCTCAACGTCGAGCTCGAGCTCGAGGTTCGAGTGCGCGGGACAACGAGCGCGCGCGCGCGGTCGACCGTCGACGAGGATGTCGAGGCGAGCGCGCGCGCGAGGAGGTCGACGTCTCGACGGCGCGCGCGCATCGAGGTCGTCGGTGGACGACGGTGGTCGAGGACTGGCGTGCGCGCGTGCGGAGAGACTGGGGGCCTCGAGCGCGGCGAAGAGCGAGCGCGCAGTTCTTAAAATAATCAAAGCTTGGAGCGACGGATCTCCATCTTGGCTATGGTTTCTAAGTGGACCTCATCCGGACCGTCGGCGAGACGGAGCGTGCGCGCGCCGGCGTAGAGACGGGCGAGCGGAGTGTCTTGACTGACGCCGGCACCGCCGTGAATTTGGATGGCGGCGTCGATGACGGAGAGCGCAGCGGCCGGAGCGGCGACTTTACACGCGGCGACTGCGCCGCGCGCCACCTTGATGCCGTTAACATCGAGCGAGTGCGCCGCCTGGAGCGTCAAGAGGCGAGCACCGTCCAGCGTGACACGACACTTGCCAAGTCGTTGAAGGACGCTGCCGTTTTTGACGAGCGGCGCGCCGAACGCGACGCGACATTTCGCGCGTTCGCTCGCGAGTTGCAACGCTCTTTCGCCCATGCCGATCAAACGCATGCAGTGATGTAAGCGCCCTGGACCGAGACGTCCCTGCGCTATCTCGAATCCTCGACCTTCGCCCAATAAAATGCTCGCCGCGGCATCGATGCGCACGTTCTTGAAAATCACTTCGGCGTGTCCGTGCGGGGCGTCGTCGTAGCCGAACACCGTCAGAGGACGAACGACTTGCACGCCCGGGGCATCCATATCGCACAACACCATACTCTGTTGACGATGTTTCGCCACGCCCGAATCATCGCGAGCGGTTTTACCCATAAAGATGATGACTTTGCATCTTGGATCGCACGCGCCCGAGGTCCACCATTTCCTCCCGTTCAACACGTATTGCGCACCCTCGCGCGTGATGGCGCTCTCTATGTTCGTCGCGTCAGAACTCGCCACCGCGGGTTCAGTCATCGCAAAGCACGATCGAATCTCACCCGTGAGCAACGGGCGTAACCATTTTTCTTGCTGCGCCGCCGTGCCGTAGCGCAGGAGCACCTCCATGTTCCCCGTATCCGGCGCAGAACAGTTAAAAGCCTCGCTCGCCCACACGCTTCGACCCATGACTTCGGCGAGATGCGCGTACTCGAGATTGGTCAATCCGGGACCAGCGAAAAGAGCGGATTCTTCGCCGTCGGTGGCTCGGATTTTCAAGAGCGCGGCGCTGTCAATCGGTAACCACAGGTTCCAGAGACCCGCCTTCTTGGCCGCGCGTTTGAGCGATTCTACGACGGGCGACACGCTCCAACGCTCAGCCGTGATCGCGTGCGACTCGAGCTCTTCCTCCGCTCGGTACACGTGCGCGTGCATAAAGTGCTTCAGCTTTTTCAACAACGCCGCCGCCTTGGTGCTCGGTTCAAATCCGACCGCCGACGAAGGTCCTACGGCTGGTCGATCGAGACCCGAAAGCTCGGACACACCCCGCGGCACGTTCACACCTTTGACGACGACGAGGGCGCGTTTCGCAAACACATCCACAAGTTTACCCATTTCGTGCGCGTTGGCGCTCGAAGCGTTCCCTTGCAAAGCTCTCGCTCTGACGCCCGCGAGAATCGCCGCACCGCGGAACAGCGACAACGCCACGTAGAAGGGCCACGTCGTCGAATCGCTCGTCGTCATCGGATTCGGTAGACCGCTCGATTGCGACCACATGCGCACGTATTCCTCCTCTCGCGGGATTCCTGGCGGAAGCGCCGTCGGATCGAGCGTCGGATACAAATCCAAACCGGGCGGTAAATAATACGGCAAACAATTAAACGCCACATCCGCGTACGGCGCACCGACGGTGCTCAATTCCCAATCTAAAACGGCCAACACTTTCACGTCGGCGTCGTTCGCGTGCCGACCGCGACTCAACACCAAGTTATCCAAACGAAAATCTCCGTGCACGAGACGCCCGCTAATCTCTCGCTTGGGCACGTTCGCGCGCAACCACGCGATGAGATCGACCATGGACGACTCCACGCTCACACCGACGTTCGGCCTCACGCTCGCCTCGTACTGTTTCGCCCATCGCTCCAATTGTCTCTCGCTGTATCGCTCCGGTTTCCCAAAGTCGCCCAAACCCGCGGCGACGACGTCCACCGAGTGTAACGCTCCCAGCGTCTCCGCCATCGCTCGGTACACCGAGGCCCGTCGCAACGAACCGCACGTCTCCATGCCCGGTTGGAGATAAATGTCTCCATCGACGAAGGACATGACGTAAAACGACTCTCCCAGCACGCGCGCGTCTTCGCACAGCGCGAGCGCCTTGGGCACGGGCACTCGCGTGCCTTCCAGCGCGCGCATGACGGCGTACTCGCGTTCGACGGCGTGCGCAGACTTTAAGAGCGCTCCCGGTGGCTTTTTCCGAAGGACGTACATCCCGCACACCTCCCCGGCGCTCGTCAACGCGGCGATCTTGTACGTCGGGTTCGACTGCCCGTGCGCAAACTGCTCGACGTCGATCGATGCGCATTTCCGGGGAAACTCGCGCACGTGGCGTCGACAGTAGCGCAGCAACGCGCGCTCATCTATGGGTTGGCGACACCGCCCCATCGCGCGATGACAGCGCGCGCGGTCGTGTGAGGCTGAGAGGCGGGCGCTCGTTGTGGAGAGTCGGCTGCTGTGGTATTCATATCAAATCTTGCGCGGGAGCGATTTCGCGATCGTTTAATCGTCTTCTTCTTGGAACAACAAGTAAATGACGGCGGCGGACAAGCCCACGAAGGCGAAGGGCGCGGCACCGGCGCCGTATCCTTGTCTGCGGACGTTGCGGAATGAGTTGCGGTCGAGCGAGCCAGAGTACTTCTTGGTGGCCTTGGGCTTCGTCATCTTGGGCTTCGTCATCTTGGGCTTGGTCGTCTTGGGCTTGGTCGTCTCCTTCGCGGCGTAGCTCTTGCTAATCTTCTTCTCGCCCGCACGTCTCGCGGCGGGAGATTTTTTCGCGTTCGCCGACGGCGCCTCGCGGGAACGGAACGCCTTGAGTTCAGCTTCCTTCTCTTCGCTCGTTTTCGCGCGGAGGGCTTCGACGCGCGCGCGTTGCGCGTCGCGACGCGCGCGGGCGGCCGCGGTCTCTTCATCGGCTTGACGCTTTCTCGCATCGAGTTGCGCCTTCTTCTCGGCGCGGCGGGCATCGACGGCGGCTTGCGCGGAGGCGTCTCTCTCCTTCTTTTGCGCCGCTCGCTTGGCGTCTTGCTCCGCCGTTCGCGCGGCGCTTTGCGCCTTGATCTGGGCGAGCTTCGCGGCGTTCTCTTCGCGGTTTTGCTGCGCTCTGACGGTCGCATTCGTCGGCGCTTGTCGAACGCGCGTCGTCTTTGTCTTCGCGGCGGTCGCCGGCGCATCCTTCACCAACTTTTCCCAGTTCCAAGATTTAAATTCGTCGTTGTCCTTGTCGTCGTCCAACGGCTTGACACCCTCCGCGTTCATCTCGACCGCGCGTTCGTACTGATCCTCGACGTCCAGGGTCTTTTGGTACAGCGCCTGCACCTGCGCGTCGATGGATTCCGCCTCCGCCGCGACGGACGCATTCCCGCCGCTCATCGTCACCGCGCACGCCACCATCGCCGCGCACGCGAATCGCGCCGCACCCGGCACCACGAAACAATCGTTTCGTCCCTCGACGTCATCGCTCGGCGTCTCTTTCGCGCGTCTCGCGCGTTCGCGTCCCGCGCGTCCCGCGCCGTTATCCGTCGCCAATTCTCGTCCCGCGCGCGGCGTCGTCTTCGCCCCTCGCACCGTCGCGCGTCGTCCGAATCGTTCGACCACCGATGCCCGCGACGACATCATCATCATCGCCATGTTTCCGCGTCCGTCGGCACCCCACGCGTCGTCGTGTGACGCGTACGCCGCGCACGATCCGTCCGATCGCCGAGTCCCAGACTGGCGACCGTTTGGAGTCCAAACCCTAAACCCTAACTTTGTTAGCTTTTACGTCGACATCGCTCGTAGATCGACTCTCGAAACGGAGTGTACGCGCGCGCGAAGAGATGACGCGCACCGGTCCCAGGCTCGACACGCGCGACGTCCGCGCCGACGCCGACGTCGACGTCGTCTTCACGGCGCTCATTCGTCCGTTTGTACCGTCTCGCGGTCGTCGCACACGGTGTTTTACGCCGTCTTCGCGCGCGTCGCGCGGCGTCTTCGCGCGCGCGCGAGGCAAAGGTCACCCGTCCTCGTCTCGCCCCCCCCCTCGTTCGCGCGACATTCGCGCGGCGACACCACCTCCGATCGTCGACCGCGTGAACGGTCTCGCGCGCGCGTCCACCGTCGTCCCCGTCGTCGTCGTCCTCACCGCGTCTCCGTCGCCGTCATCATCCGTCCCCGTTCCCACGCCGACCGCCGCGCCTTGTCCTCGGTCGTCGCCTCGCGCGCGCCCGCGCCTCGCGCGCGTCGGCCGCGTCGTCACCGCGTACGAGATATTCGCGCACGCCAACACCGCGAGCGCGGCGTACGCGGTGGCCCTCCCCGGCGGGCGCAGGCGAGAGAGGACGTACGCCGCGAACGTCATCGTCGCGCGCGCGTCCTCGTCTGGGGACATGCGCGCGACCGGTATGCGCGGTGACGCGCGTCGACGCGCGCGGACGACGACGACGACGACG
>Ga0181566_10001054_pt1 | contig 22526 bp, 18 predicted proteins | sample 101ome_15_FD_133762 | JGI IMG/M metagenome (GOLD analysis project Ga0181566, IMG submission 133762) | Coastal salt marsh microbial communities from the Groves Creek Marsh, Skidaway Island, Georgia - 101402AT metaG (megahit assembly) | ecosystem: Environmental > Aquatic > Marine > Intertidal...
TAGGGGTCATGAACTGGCTCGCTCCTGTCATAAAAGGCGCGCCTCAGTTTGTGCTGGATAAAATCGCAGACAGTCTAGCGGAAGTCGACATTCAAGCAAGCAACGTACCTGGATATCCCTTCGCACCGTATTTGGCGGGAGCAAAAATCGCGCGCTCGTATCCTTTTGCGCCTCTCCCCGGGGTCGCCATCATGGCGGCGCTATACACGCAAAACGATGTTGCTCAAATGGGCATTCAGCTCGATAGGGCCTCTGTGGAAGATCCGGTGCGACTGCAGAAATGCATACAAGAAGGGTTTGCGGAAATAGAAGCTCTGGCATCCGAGCAAGCGTGATCGAGGCGAAGCTCCGTTTTGATATGTGGTCGGCTAGCTTACGTTTTAGGCGTAATGCTGCCCCGTGGCGAATTGGGCTAGCCTAATTTGCGCTTTAACCCGGAATCTCCATCGAGTTCTCAACCTTTACACCTTGACCCACCATCTCGTCATAGGCACTGGCGTGAAGCAGAGTGAAACGTGCCACTCTGCACCTTGAAAAAACACGCTTGATACCCTCTGCCGAGGGCCTGCGAATTGAGGATCCCTTCTCGATTAGCAAGTGAGTTTGACCGTTTATTTCGAGTCTTGCGGTATACAGTGAGGGCATCAGCGACAAAATAACCACACGATCGATTACAAAATTTTCCGTGAGCTGATCTATTCCAATTTTATGTACCATGATTCAGCCTTTGGTATTGTTACCGGATGGCTGAGATTGCCGCCAGGGCACGCCACCGCAGGAGGCACGATTAGGGCAATTTGCGGTGCAGCCTCTACATGGAACAGGCTGTTCAGACGAATTAGATTCTCTAGACATGTTGCTGCTTTTCCTCCAGGACCGATTGAAGTGCGCGCTCGACCAAAAATCGAGCTTGATTTACATAGGCATGCACGCAAGCGTGCGTCGCCGCATCCGACCAACCCTCGACCGCACAATCAGCCGAGTAGGACTCAAAATGATTCAGAGATTCAATCAATTCGGCCAGATGATGTGTGCAACCACAGGGTAGCACAGACTCAATGCCCTTTAACTGCAGTAGCGATTCCGGTGTAAACAACCGCGGCTTGAGTACGGCTAATTCGCCGGCATCATTGTTGCCTTGATCTATTTCAATTAACTGTTTCAGACGAACAAGATGCACGCCAAAGCGCTCACTATCTAAGGGGCCCTTCAGGGAAGAAACGCCGCGCTCGGCGAGCTGTTCAATCCAATGTGGGTTTCCGAACTCGTATACAACCAGAGTAGTAGGGTAACCGAGTTGAGTTCGGACTTGCTCGATTTGATCAAACCGTACTTGACTCAAAGCGCCTGTCGCCAGTACCAAGAGTTCAGGTTCGTAACCTGCCAAGGCCATAGCGTCTCGGGGTTCGTCAAACGACTGCCGCAAGAGGCGCGCGTCCAAACCAGAGAGCAAGTGTTGGTGTTGATCCAACCACTCACACAAACCCGACCCGAAAAATAGGGCTTTGAGACGCTGACCAGTAGGCCCCGACTGTGCCCCCGCCTGATCCAGCAAGGCGGCTAAGGTCTTTCGCTCCATGTTGGCAATTTCACCAATACGATAACCGCGGTCTACCAGGCTCGATATGATTTGAAGATGCTCCAAGTCGGTTTGGGTGTACATTCGACGGCCCGATGAAGACTTGTAACTCGCACCCAAGCCATAGCGTCGATCCCATATCCGGAGCGTGCCCGATTTAATCTTAGTCAGTCGCGCCACGGTACCGATTCCGAAAAGTGGTCGCGCTTCCATTTCAATGTTACCCATAGCCGGATCCAGTATGTTTAATATTTGTACCATTAATAGTTATACAAAATGGACCGAATAGCAAACCTTGTACTGGTTTTGCGCGTAAACTCATACACAACGCCAACTTGAGAGGTTCCCATGGTGATGTTTAACTCGGAAATGGAAGACAAGGTTGATTTCTTTTTTGGCGATGCCGACCGCTATCCTTTGTTGAGCGCGGATCAAGAACTCTCGATTGACGAACAAAAATGGGATTTTGCGCAGCGCGCCCTACTCACGGTGCTCAAAACCCAAGCTGGCCGAAGCCTGGTGCTAGACATTTGCGAAGCCATACTCGCTGAGCCAGCCGATATCGAAGCCTTTCAGCAACGACATCACTATTTCAGTTTGAAGCGCGATTTAAAGCCGCTCGCTAATGAAAAGCGTTTCTTTGCTCCGACACGTGATTTAATTGACGCCATCACGGGCGCAGCACCTGAAACAGAGCTCGCGCTGCGATTGGAGATGAGCGAATGGCCAGCCACACTGATGATCGCCATTGCGATAATGGCTCAGCGTGCGTGCGGAGGCAGGCGTAAAGACACCATCACCGACGCGCTTGAGATATGGCAAGCCCGCTGGGCGCGCTGGGATTTCTCGAGCTGCAGCGAAATCCGCACTGCATTGGAAGGGCCCGTACAAGGGTACCTCAGCGCCCGCGACAAGCTGGTCATGCACAACATCCGATTGGTTTACAAATTGGCGAGAGAAAACCAAACCCGTGGGATTCCGGTACGAGACTTGGTGCAAGAAGGCATCATCGGTTTGGTGCGCGCCGCTGAGAAATTCGACTACCGCTTGGGTTATCGTTTCTCTACCTACGCGTACAACTGGACGAACCAACACATTCAGCGCGTTTGTGAAGGTAACGGCAGCTTGGTGACTTACCCAACGCACGTGACACAAGAAGTGAATTCCTTGCACCGGGTCCGCAATGAAATCATGGAGCGAACAGGGCAAGAACCGTCAGTCATCCAGCTCGCGGAGCTAACTGGCTTCTCCGAGGCAAAAGTAAGAGATCTTCGCCAACTGACCAATCTTACGGTATCGATCGAAATAGAAGACGAAGATGACGGCCCGATGATACCGGAGTCGGCTTTGCTCGATGACGACGCAAACCCAACGATCGAATCAGCGCAGAACAGCAGTCTAAAGCGCCTAATTACGCGACAGCTGCAAAAACTAGACGGCAGAGAGCAATTGATTTTAACGGCGAGATGGGGTCTCGATGGTCGACCTACTCGAACCTTGGCTCAACTCGCTGATCAACTTGAAGTGAGTCGGGAACTGGTTCGACAGCTTGAGAAATCAGCACTTCGCAAGCTACAAGTGGACGCAGCATTGAACGATGCGTTTCAACAGCTGTCGGCGTGAACCAAAAGTTGATATGCCTCGTATTCATAGCAAACAAAGAGGAATAAACCATGCGTCGAACCCTGTTTAGCCTAGCGCTTCTTGCAGCATCGAGCACCGCCTTTGGCGCTTGCCCGGAATTCTTGAATCACGACTTACGTAAGCTCCACTCTAACGAAAGCATTAACCTGTGCGAAACGCACTCTGACAAACCTTTGTTGATCGTTAACACAGCGAGTCATTGCGGATTCACAAAGCAATTTTCGGGCTTAGAGGCGCTGCACCAGAAGTACAAAGACCGCGGTTTTGAGGTCGTCGGATTTGCATCCGATAGCTTCAAGCAAGAAAGCGATACGGAAGAAGGTGCTGCCGAAGTCTCCTATGTGAACTACGGCGTTACCTTCACTATGATCGCGCCAAGCCCCGTGCGTGGCGATGACGCCAACCCCGTATTCCAGCATCTAAACCAAGCGAAGTCAGCACCGATGTGGAACTTCAACAAGTACTTGGTCGACCGTCAAGGAAACGTCATCGAGAAGTACGGCAGCATGACCCGCCCAGAAGATGGAGACCTAGCCGCAGCAATCGAAGCCTTGCTGTAGCCAAACGAACAAGTGCGGGCCGGTATCCCCCCCCAACGATCTTATCGGCCGGTCCGCACTTTCTTAATACTCCCTCAACTCTGTAGCGGACCTCGAAGTGTTGCAAGTGCCTCTACCGGCCCTTTTGCACTGATCTGAGCGGTCTGACGAATCCAACGGCATCGGATCTTCCTTGAGCTTATTTTTCAGCGTCCGCCGGAGGGTGCGGAAGATCTGCCATGTAGCGCATGACGTGAAATATTACGTTCTGCTCCAAGCTACCACTCAATAAATGTGCACCAGGTCCGCTGGCGTAAATAGCAACGTCGTCACCACCGTGGGTCTCAGAGGACAGTGGCACCAGCGCCTCTTGATGATACCCCGGGCTTTCCGTATCCGTATCGTGTTTCAAGTGTCTACCACCTTGAACTGGCAGTCCGTAGCGAACGTCGGCGTTGGTTTCCGCGCCCAGTTCAGCGAAGCCGCGGCCGTTTGCGTAACTCAGAGTCGTGTAAGGAGCGCCATCGGCGGCTAGTTTTGGCTCATCTTCGCCAATGTTAACGACCTTACCAAGAATCGGGTTACCCCGCTTAGGATAGCCCGCCATCGTCATCACATGACTGTGATCTGCCGTCACAATGATCAAGGTGTCGCTGTCCGATGTGAGCGCCCTAGCTCGAGCCACGGCGTCAGAGAGCTCAACCGTATCAGTCAGAGCACCGACTGCACTGCCAGCGTGATGAGCGTGATCGATTCGTCCAGCCTCAACCATTAAGAAAAAGCCTTTCTCGGACGACAGGAGTTCAATCGCTTTCTCGGTTAATTCCGCTAAGCTCGGTTCGGTTGAGGTCGCGTCAGGGCGATCAGCGCGGTAGCTCATGTGCGAAGATTGAAACAAACCCAACACCGGCAGATCAGTTTGGTCGAGCTGTTCAAGTTCAGAGCGATCCTTGACAAAAGCACCTTGGCGATCGGCATTTTGCCATTCGCTCACCAGATTTCGCCCGTCTTTTCGCTTGCCTTTAAACGCAGAATCATCTTGATTTGTCGGCAAAAAATTGGCCGCGCCACCGCCCAATACAAGCTCAGGGCCATCGATCGGTTTGCCGGTCCAAGCTGAAGCCCGCGCCGGATAGGTCAACAATTGACTGGCTATATCTTCACAGCCATGTGACTTCGCTTCATCACTGAGTTCGGCATCGTTTTCCCAATCTCGATTTACGGTATTCGCATACAGTGCGGCGGGCGTTGCATGAGTGATACGCGCAGTAGAAACAATTCCCGTAGATTTCCCGGCGAGTTCCGCCAACGTCAGAATGGACATGAGTTCATGGCCCGATTGAGAGGCACATTCGCCGGTCTGAACTCCCGGCCCGACGCTCAATACGCCCGCGCGTGTCTTAACACCGGTCACCATCGCGGTCATGGTGCCCGCCGAATCAGGGGTTTGAGCATCGGTATTGTAGGTCCTTGATAAACCGGCAAAAGGGAAGGAGTCGAACGATAAATTATACTCTTCCCCTGTCTGACCTCTGGCTTGGCCCGCGTATATCCGCGAGGCCGTTACCGTCGGAATACTCATCCCATCTCCCACGAACAGAATGACGTTGCGCGCGGCACCGGGAGTTTGATTGATCACTCGATTTAGTGCAGCTTCTAATTTCTGCTCACCGCCAAAATAGGTGCTTGTAGGCTGCTCAGGTTGAGCTAATTGTGTGGTTGATGCACAGCCCGAACCCAAGGCCAGCAAAACGGAAATTCCAATAAGTCGTCTCATAAATAAAGCCCTTGCTGTGGTACGATGGCGTCCATAATAGCGTATGTATAAAACAAGCGTGTTACGCTCACGCACTTTTTCACAGACAGGGAGCAATTTGTGCGCGCCTATATCCTTGCCACTACTCTACTGCTTGTTATTTTTGGCAGTATCGGCGGTTTTCTTTACCAAAAATTCAGCGCTTTAGCGGGGGCGGACTTCAGCCCGCCCCCCGTAACCGTGAGTGTGGCGCAGGCCGAGACCGCGACGATTGCAAGACGTATAAAAGCGGTCGGAACAATTAAGGCCAAGAATGCCAGTACACTCAGAGCCGAAGTCAATGGACGCGTGGTGAGTATCGGAGCCGATGGCGGCGATCAAGTGACCAAAGGACACCTGCTTGTTCAGCTGGACGATGCAATTGAAAGCGCGGAACTGGCACGCTTTGAAGCGGAGCGTCGCCTGGCCAAGACACTGCTCGAGCGTGACACGTCTCTGGCAAAAGAAAAGGCCATTTCACAGACGCAACTTGACACTCGCGCCGCTCAATATGAAGCCGCCGCGGCTCAGGTAGACGAAACTAAAGCGCGTATCGAACAAAAAAGTATACAAGCGCCGTTCAGCGGGAGCGTAGGCATTCCCTTAGTTGAGGTCGGCGACTACGTGACAACTGGCACACCACTAATGAATCTTACCGACACAACCTTACTCGAGGCGGAATTTAGCCTACCAGCCAATCAAGCTCGCATCATTCCCATCGGCACAAAGATGGCCGCTTACGACACACGCGGAGAGACACTGGCTGAAGGCGTCGTTACAGAACAAGATCCAACACTCGATCCAATCGATCGAACTCGGCGCTTCCGAGCCGCCATTAGCGCAGGACAGGTACTTCCGGGCGAATTTGTGCGGATTGAATTGACCTTAGATGACTCCGACACGGTTGTTGTGGTTCCGGAAACCGCGGTGACTTATGCACTGCAAGGGGATGCGCTCTACGTTGCCAATCTGGAGTCCAATACCGTAGAACTGCGTCTAATCAAAACGGGAGATCGCTTCGGCCAAAAAGTCGAGATCAAGTCTGGTGTGCAAGCGGGTGAACACGTTGTCACCGCGGGACAGCATAAACTCTTCCCTGGCGCATCAATCAGCATTGGTGAGGCGGCTACACAGTGAAGTTTACCGATCTATTCATCAATAAACCGGTGCTCGCCATTGTGGTGAGCGCTTTGCTCTTGGTCGCAGGGATTCAGGCCGTCTTAAAACTGGATCTGAGACAGTTTCCAGAGGTCGAGAAGTCGATGATCATGGTGCAAACCGTCTACCCTGGCGCAAGTGCAGAGACGGTTCAAGCATTCGTAACCGATACGCTTCAACGGCGGATAGCGGGCGCTCGCGGCGTAGACTATATCACCTCGTCAAGCAGCCCCGGATCGTCAATGATCAAGGTTAATGTGCGCTTAAATGAGAGCACCGAACTTGTGCTTAACGAGGTTATCGCCAAGATTGGCGAAGCCAAGTATGAACTGCCCAGAGAAATTGAGGACCCCATCGTCACCACCAGTCAGGGTGACGATGCCATGATGTATATTGCCTTCACCAGTGAAAAACTTAATACGAAACAAATCACCGACTACCTGTACCGCGCGATCCAGCCTGAGCTCGCAACACAAGATGGTGTAGGTACCGCCCAAGTACTCTCTGGCACCGTATTTGCCATGCGGATCTGGCTACAGCCCGAGAAATTAGCGGCCTACAACATCACCGCAGCCGAGGTAAACCGAGCGCTCCAGCGAAATAACGTACGAGCGGCCCCTGGCCAGGTTAAGAGCGTTTGGACACAAACATCAGTGGATGTCGAAACGGATATCGAAGATCCAGAGCTGTTTGGCGATATCATTATTCGCCAAACGGGGGATCAACGTGTGCGCATCCGAGACGTCGCACGCATCGAAATGGGCAGCGAACGATACGACGTGTCTGTCTTCTCAGCCGGAACGCCTGCTGTCTTCATTGCAATCACCGCGGCACCTGGTGCCAATCCGCTTGCGGTCGCGCAGCGTGTGAAAGCGAAACTGACCGAGCTCCAGCCAGAGATGCCCGCGGATTTGGTCGCTGACGCAGATTCAGACGCCTCCGTCTACATTGAGCAGGCCATTCAAGAAGTGCAAGTCACTCTGATCGAAGCGACACTGATCGTGATTGGCGTGGTGCTATTGTTCCTTGGCTCATGGCGCGTGGTTATTGTGCCCATCGTTGCCATTCCACTTTCTCTGATCGGCGTGCTATTCGGCTTATGGATAGTCGATTTTTCGATCAACTTACTCACCCTACTCGCCATGGTTATCGCGATCGGCCTGGTGGTAGATGATGCGATTGTCGTCGTAGAAAATATTCACCGACACATCGAAGAAGGTAAATCCCCCTTTGACGCAGCCATCGTCGGAGCGCGTGAGGTCGCCTGGCCCGTTGTGGCCATGACGCTAACGCTCGCAGCCGTATACGCACCCATTGCGTTCGTCGGCGGGCTCACCGGAGCCCTATTCAGTGAATTTGCCCTGACCCTCGCGGGCGCCGTACTGGTCTCAGGGGTCATTGCGCTGACCTTGAGCCCTATGATGTGCTCGAAGCTACTGCGCCCCGCCACGGAGCAGGGCGCCATCGCCGACTGGCTGGACACGGTCGCTCATCGTATAGAGCATACCTACCAGCGAACGCTGCAGGCCTGCTTGAATCACCGCGGCGCAGTATGGCTCTTCGCAGGCTTTATTCTACTGAGCCTGCCCGTCGCTTTCATGCTCGCGCAAAAAGAGTTAGCACCCGAAGAGGACAATTCCAGCATTTTCGTGTTCGCTTCGCCTCCAGATTACGCCAATACCGATTACGTGAATGCCTATACAGAGCAAATGACCGAACTGTGGAAAACGATACCGGAAATCCGCACGGCCTGGCAGGTAAACCAAGCGAGCCAAATTTTCGGCGGCTTAGAGCTCAAACTCTGGGATCAACGCGACCGCAGTCAAGCCGAGGTCATGGCTGAAATCCAGCAGAAGTATGCCACCGTAGCGGGGCTCGAGATTTACACGTTCGGCTGGCCCGCGCTACCGGGGGTCGACGCTGGGTTACCCGTGAGCTTTGTGATCGCCTCTACCGATGACTATACGCAAATCGAAGCCGTAGCCGACACCTTATTGGCCAAAGCGCGCGATTCCGGCAAGTTCATTTTCGTCAATAAGTCCATTCGTCATTCCCGCCCCGAACTCAACGTACAAATTGATCGAGAGGAAGCCTCAGCGCTCGGTGTCGAAATGCCCGAGATCGCTGAAACACTGCAAACCTTGCTCGGTGAGGGCGAGGTAAACCGCTTTGCTATTCAAGGACGAACCTATCGAGTCATCCCGCAGGCCGACAGTGATTTTCGTCTCAACGGCAGCGATCTGACGCAATATTATGTTCGCAGCGCATCGGGCAAGATGATCCCTCTATCCTCGGTGGTTTCCGTGAGTACCGTCGTGCGCCCCAATGACCGGGCACAATACCAGCAGCTCAATAGTGTGACTATCCAAGGGATGATGATGCCACCCAACACGCTAGGAGATGGCCTTCAGTTCTTCCAAGACGCGCTTAAGGCCGAAGCTCCCAAGGGATATCGTGCTGGATACGAGGGCGAATCTAGGCGCTATATCCAAGAGGGCAATAGCTTCTTAGTCCTCTTTGGTGCCTCACTCATTTTGATCTATCTGGTTTTATCAGCGCAATTCAACAGCTTTAGAGACCCAATGATTGTGCTTGTCAGCGTGCCACTGAGTCTATTCGGAGCGCTGCTCCCGCTGGCACTCGGATTCGCCACTTTAAATATCTATACGCAAGTCGGCTTACTGACTCTGGTTGGATTGATTAGTAAACATGGCATCTTAATCGTAGATTTCGCTAACCGCCTAGAGGCTCAAGGCCAGGATCGCTTTGCCGCTGTAACCCAAGCTGCAACGATGCGTTTGCGCCCGATTTTGATGACCACGTTTGCGACAGTGCTTGGCGTGTGGCCCTTGCTAATTGCAAGTGGTGCGGGCGAGGCCAGTCGCTTTGCGATTGGTTTAATGATCGCGGCAGGCATGTGTGTGGGGACACTATTCACGCTGTACGTACTCCCCACGTTTTATCCAGCATTATGGGGAACAAGCCAGGCCAAATAATCCAAAACCTGTGCGAGAGCGTATCCTCCCAAACATAAACAAGGCAACCCACATGTCTGCAGCCGCTCTCGCCACTCGAGCTACACTACCGTCGTTCGTTACCGAGGTATCTCGTATACCCGGCGTGATTACATTCAAAACACGTGATTCAACCGCGGGCTTTGTCCGATACCAAGCGGATGGCGGAGTCGAGTATATTTTTGTACGGGGCCTGTATCGCCGCCAAGGTTTAGCGACTCTGTTACTGAATGAGGTTCGTTTAGAAACAGGAAGAGAACCCGTTGCGCTGCCGCCTATTTCACCGCTGGGCTCTAAATTATTCAAAGTGGCTGCGACGACCACATAAGGCCGATTACGACAGATCAGGTGAGCGCTAAATCGCCATATGAGAGGCGCAAAGCCCTGCCCAAGAGCTTAGAGCTTAGAGCTTAGAGCTTAGAGGAGCATCAACCGAAAGGATGTCTCAGGACAATCGTCTCAACACGGTCGGGGCCGGTCGAAATCACATCAATCGGCGCGCCCACGGCGGTCTCAATTTTCGCAATATAGTCACGCGCTGCCTGAGGTAAATCACTCAGCGACTTAGCCCCAATGGTCGACTCAGACCACCCAGGCACATCCTCGTACACGGGCACGACTTTGGCGTAGTCCTCGGCATCTACGGGGCTTTGCAATGGATTGCCGTCGGCATCTTGATACGCAATGCAAATCCGGATCGTCTCTAGGCCGTCCAGAACATCAAGCTTCGTAAGACACAAGCCCGACACCGAGTTAATATTGACCGCCTGACGCAGCGCTACCGCATCAAACCAACCGCAGCGACGCGGACGCCCTGTCGTGGCGCCAAACTCATGCCCACGTTCCGCCAAGCGTGCACCGGTGGAATCAAACAATTCCGTTGGAAATGGACCTCCACCGACACGCGTGGTGTAAGCCTTTGTGATACCCAAGACATAATCAAGATAGAGAGGCCCAAACCCAGAGCCGGTGGCGGTGCCACCTGCAGTGGTATTCGAACTGGTAACAAAAGGGTAAGTTCCATGATCGATATCTAAGAGCGAGCCCTGAGCACCTTCGAATAAAATCTTCGCCCCGGCTTCCCGGTATTTTTGAAGCTCGGCGGTCACATCGGTCATTAAAGGCAAGAGCTCTTGTCCCATCGCCATGGCGTCATCAAAACAGCGCTGGAAATCGACGGCGTCAACACCATAATACTGCGTCAAAGCAAAATTATGGTAGTCGAGCACCTCGCGCAAGCGCTCGGCAAAACGGGAAGGGGTATTTAGGTCACCCAGGCGCAAACCACGGCGAGCGACTTTATCTTCATAAGCGGGGCCAATGCCGCGACCCGTGGTGCCGATTTTGGCATCGCCGCGCTTTAATTCGCGCGCCTGATCAAGCGATACATGGTAAGGCAAGATCAGAGGACACGCGGCCGACAATCTCAACCGCTCTCTCACCGGCACGCCGGTTGCCTCTAGCTTACGCATCTCGGTTAGTAGAGCATCCGGCGCCAGAACCACGCCATTGCCAATAAGACACTGGACGTGTTCGCGTAAAATACCGGAGGGAATCAAATGAAGCACGGTTTTTTCACCGTTAATCACAAGCGTATGACCCGCATTATGACCGCCCTGAAACCGCACTACGACTTCGGCTTGATCCGTCAACAAATCAACGATCTTACCTTTCCCTTCGTCACCCCACTGAGTGCCGAGAACCACAACGTGTTTGTTCATGCTTATGCTGTACCTAATGGGCGTATCACCCATGCGTTTTCCATTACCAATTCGCGGTCACAACGACTGTCGTGCTCGCCGTTCAGCGCCGTGATGACCACTTCGCCTTGACATCTTAATTCTTTGATTTTCTTCGCCAGTTCGGGACAGCGATCCGCAGGCGCGCTTATCGCCGTGAGACCTAAGTCGAGTGCTTTGCCCTCCGCTAAGAGGGTTTTTAAATCGGCGGCAAATCCGGTCGCGGCTCGAGCTCGGCCAAAAATTTCACCGATGTCATCGTAGCGCCCACCATTGGCCAATGCGCGTCCCACGCCTTTAGCGTAAGCCGCAAAAACCAGGCCTGTGTGATAGTTCAATCCGCGCAGTTCGGATAAATCGACGTACCAATCGATCCCGTCGCCCTCAGCTTCTAACGCATCTAAAACCACGTCGATCTCATCGATCGCGTCTAAAGCATTCGGCGCTAAATCGCCCAGTAATTCCCGAGCTTGATTGAGGACACTGCGATCACCATGCAGATTCATGAGTGCTCGTATGGTTTGCGCATCCGCTTCGGGGCGCCCTTGCAAAGCTGAGCTTAAATCGGGCGCCGATTTTCGTTGTAATGCGTCAAACAGGGCCTGATCATCGGTGAGATCCAAGGCCTGAAAAACAGCGCGGTAGACCCCGACATGCCCGATATCAATCGTCATCTGCCCTACACCCGCTTCACGCAGGGTGTCGATCATGAGGCCTATGATCTCTATGTCGGCCTCGGGACTGTTATCACCATAGAGCTCCGCCCCTATTTGCACGGGGCATCGTGACGCCATCAGAGATTTGGGGCGTGTGTGGAGCGTCGTGCCGGCGTAACACAAACGAGAGACACCCTCTTTCAGATACGAGTGAGCATCAATACGAGCAACTTGCGGCGTGATGTCCGCGCGAATACCCAAAGTCCGACCCGTGAGTTGGTCCGTCAGTTTAAAGGTGAGCAAATCCAGATCGGCGCCCAATCCGGTCAGGAGCGAATCGCTGTATTCGAGAAGTGGGGGAAACACGAGCTCGTAACCCCAGCTTCGGTAAAGATCGAGCAAATCACGACGCAGAGCCTCCATGGCGCTGGCCTGTTCAGGCAACACTTCTTCAACCGCTTGCGGTAACTGCCAATATTTCACTCGATTAAACTCTTCTCTTGGGACGTGCTGCTGTATGGATCAACTCGAACGGACCAGGCAACAAAAAACCGCGGCATTGGCAACCCGTGTGGGCACCTCTAACCACGGCGGGCCGCAGTATATCAAGTATTTAGACGGCTTTACACCCAGAACTTAAGGTAGGGGGCGGGCTAACAAGCCCGCCCCACAGATCACTTCCCTTGAGGGTTTTTGAGGTACCTGAAGAAATCGCTGTCGGGCTTCAACAAAAGTATGTCGCCCGAGCCTCGGAACGAGTCTTGATAAGCACGCAGACTCCGGGTGAAGGAGTAAAACTCGGGATCGGCCCCAAAGGCCTCGGAGTAAATACTGGTCGCCTCAGCATCGCCCTCACCTCGAATAATCTCTGCGTCACGATACGCTCCCGACAAAAGGACGGTCACTTCACGATCGGCGGCGGCTCGAATACCTTCCGCCAACTCCTGGCCTTGAGAACGATGCTCCCGCGCTTCCTTCTCACGCTCAGCATTCATTCTACGATACACCGATTCAGACACGTCGGGCGGCAAGTCGATTTTCTTTACGCGAACATCAACGACCTCGACACCCAATTCTGCCGCTGCAACTTTGTTCAAATCGACCGTGATGTTACGCATCAGCTCATCACGCTCGCCCGACACCACCTCTTGAATGGTGCGAATACCAACCTGGTTACGGAGACCGTCGTTGATACGCTGGGCCAACAAGCCCATTGCCCGCTGTACCTCACCGTTGGTGGCGGTATAGAAGCGCGCAGTATCGATCACGCGAAATTTCGCGTAAGAATCAACTACAAGCGCTTTTTTCTCTTGCGTCAAAAATCGCTCTGCTTGGGCATCGACCGTCAACACGCGCCCATCAAACTTGCGCACATTGTTAACAAAGGGCACTTTGACATGCAGACCGGGCTTGATGTCGGGATTAACCACTTCACCAAAGCGCAACAACACGCCTTTCTCTGTCTCTTTAATTACGTACAGCGCGTTATTCGCTATGAATAAGACAAACGCAGTAAGCAAGCTGTAAACCAATGATTTTGTCGACATATTAACGACCTCCTCGGCTGGTTGTACGGCTGGATGAGGCGTCTCGACGCAACTGCTCTGTTACCGCATCCGTAATCTGGCGAAGCGTACGAGCGTCAACGGCACCGCCCGCGGCAGCCGCATTAGTCTGCGAGCGCTCTGCAAGTTTATCGAGCGGCAGATACATCATGTTATTACCGCCTTCTACGTCTACCATCACCTTACTCGTGTTGCTGTAAACCGATTGAATCGCCTCCAGATAAAGGCGGTCACGTGTCACTTCGGGCGCTTTACGGTACTCTGCAAGCAGCTTACTGAAACGATTGGCTTCACCCTCAGCATTCGCGACAACCTGTTCGCGGTAGGCATTCGCCTCTTCCAGCTGTCGCTGCGCCTGACCTCGAGCCTCCGGGATAATGCCGTTGGCGTAGGCCTGAGCTTCGTTCTTAACCCGCTCTTCGTCCTCACGCGCTTTAATCACGTCATCAAATGCCGCTTGCACCTGTGAAGGTGGCTGAGCGTCATCGACGGTAACTTTAGAAACTTGGATACCGGTTTGATAATCTCGAAGCAAGCTTTGGACACGCTGTTGCACCTCTAGGGCAATAGCTGCACGACCTTCAGTCAAGACCAGATCCATACGGTTATCACCCACAACGTGGCGCAAAGCGCTCTGTGTCGCATGCTGGAGGGAGGCCTCTGGGTCGCGCACTTTGAGCACAAAATTCTCGGGATTTGAAATCACATACTGAACCGAAAGATTCACATCCACGATGTTTTCGTCTTTGGTTAGCATTACTTCACGAAAACTCAGGGCCCGGACCTTAGTAACGTTCAGCTTGATAACCTCATCTACTAAGGGGGGATTCCACTGGAGTCCCGGCGTTACGGTACTGTGATACTCACCGAAACGCAGAACGACCGCGCGCTCCTGCTCGTCGATCTGATAGAAGCCCATTACGCCCCAAACCAGCACAGCGGCCGCCGCAATAACACCGATCATCGCAGACGACGCTCCACCTCCGGCGCTTCCGCCTGAGGAACGTGCCCCACCGCCGAACAGGGAATTGAGTTTCTGTTGAAATTTCTTTAGCGCCTCGTCCAAATCAGGCGGCCCTTGATTACCACCTCCCCAAGGGTCATTGGGCCGATTATTACCACCGCCCGGCTCATTCCATGACATAGCGTACTCCCGTTTTTGGTCTATCCGTAGTTTAGCAAAGTTTTGCCTAAAAACCCGCGTTAATCAGGCAATCAATTCGACAGAACCGCCTTCTTTCGAGATCAGTCGATTCCAGTCGGAGCGAGGTAGTCGCACCTGTAAAATGGATCGCCCCTGCTCATCAACACGTTCCTCACCCACTGCGTTTAAACGATACAGCGAAGCTCGCAACCTGCCTTGCTCGGGTCTTAACGCGATGGAACCCGAGAATAAATCACCGCCCAAACGCTCACTCAAGGCCTGCTCGAGTAAATCCAAACCGGCGCCAGTTCGTGCGCTGAGCCAAACCCGCTCAACAACCCCTTGATCATCACGATCGATACGGGGTTCCTGTTCAAGCAGATCTAACTTGTTGTAAACGTAAAGCTTGGGAATCGTATCGGCACCGATTTCGGCCAACACATCCTGCACCTGATGTAGGTTATCGTCTCGATCTTCGCTGGCCGCGTCGACCACCAGAACCAAAAGCTCCGCGTTCAAAGTCTCTTCTAGCGTCGCTTTGAACGCTTCGACCAACTTGTGCGGCAAGTGCGCGATAAACCCCACCGTGTCGGCTAATACAATATGGCCTAGCGACTCCAACTCAAGTTGTCGAAGTGTTGGATCTAGGGTCGCAAAGAGTTGATCGGCCGCATACACGTCCGCGTGCGTCAGGGCATTAAACAGGGTGCTCTTACCCGCGTTGGTATACCCGACCAGTGACACAGAAGGAATTTCTGCTCGTTTGCGCGAGCGACGCCCTTGGTCACGCTGCTTCTGGACTTTCTCCAAGCGCGCCAAAATCGACTTTATGCGGGCCCTCAATAAGCGGCGGTCCGTCTCGAGCTGCGTTTCACCCGGGCCGCGCAAACCAATACCGCCCTTCTGCCGCTCTAAGTGAGTCCAGCCTCGCACGAGACGCGTGCTCATATGCTGCAACTGCGCCAATTCAACTTGAAGCTTGCCTTCGTGCGTACGGGCGCGCTGAGCAAAGATGTCTAAGATCAGCCCTGTTCGATCAAGCACTCGGCATTTGAGTGCGCGCTCTAGGTTACGCTCTTGCGACGGGCTCAGTGCGTGATTAAACATCACGATTTCGGCCTCATGCTCTTCCTTGATCAGCCGGATCTCCTCCAGCTTGCCGCTGCCCACGAAGGTACCCGCGTGCGGGGATGCTCGAGAGCCAAACACAAAAGCAACCGGGTCACCGCCGGCCGACAAGACTAACTCCTCGAATTCCCGGGGGTCTTCGCGGTTAACTTCGCTGTCTAGATGCAAATGGACGAGCACAGCGCGCTCGCCCGATTCGGGACGTTCAAAGAACACAGGTGGTCAGCACTCCCGGGGCTCGCCCCAAATGCGCCAAAGAAAGGGAGATTAGTCTTCGGCTTCTTCGTCTGGGTTCGCCATGGGCATACGAACCATTCGGCCAGGCACTACCGTCGAAATAGCGTGTTTGTACACCATCTGGCTTACCGTGTTTTTAAGCAACACGACAAACTGATCAAAAGACTCAATTTGGCCCTGTAGTTTAATTCCATTGACCAAATAAATTGAAACTGGCACGCGCTCTTTGCGCAGCAAATTCAAGTAAGGGTCTTGTAAAGTATGCCCTTTTGACATAACTATCTCCTTGGTGAGCCAAGCCGGCTCGATATCATAATTCCCGCCCAATGTGGGATTGTTAAGCTCTGCACTCGCCAAGTCAAATTACCAACTTGTCACTTTTGATAACCCGAGGCACATTTGACTCAGCGGGCGCAGCACTCGAGCGGTTGTGGACCTGTCGCTCAGTGTTCTTTATTGGGGCGCTTCGATACAGTTCAATAGCGCATCGAGCATTTTTTTTGCGCCGCCTACCAGCTCAGACTCAGCGTGCCCCAAAAAGTTCCCCGCCGCGTCCGTATACAACCAAGTCAGTTCCGGCCATTTCCGCAACCAGGTGAGCTGTCGTTTCGCCAGTTGCCGTGTTGCTGCGATACCTTTTTGTATCGCTTCATCAAGATCGCCGCCGTGATCTAAGTACTCCCAAAGCTGACGATAGCCTACCGCCCTGATGGCGGGCAAATCGGCATGCAAATCTTCGCGAGCGTGTAAACTGCACACCTCGCCCAGAAATCCCTGGGCCATCATTTGCTCAAACCGAACCCGAATTCGCTCGTGCAACACAGCGCGATCGACTGGAGTCAAGGCAAATTGTTTTACTCTAAACCGCCGCAGTGGTGAAACACGCTCTTTCGAGCGTTCCCGCCAAACGGAAAGCGGTATACCACTATAGCGAAATACCTCCAATGCCCGAGTAATACGACTACTGTGGTTAGGATGGATCACCGCTGCTGCAATCGGATCACACTCGGTCAGCTCTTTGTGAAGAGCGGGCCACCCTAATCGGGCCGCCTTAGCTTCAATTTCGGCTCGAATACACTCATCGGATGCCGGCATGGGTGACAAACCTTCGAGGAACGCTTTGAAATACATCATGGTGCCACCGACCAGAATAGGCGTTTTGCCACGACTTACAATGTCGACTATGGCGGAGTCCGCATCGCGCACAAAGTCCGCAACCGTATAGATATCCGCGGGATCTCGAATATCAACCAGGTGATGAGGGTACTCGGGTTTGGCGCTGCCGATATCCAAATCGCGGTAGACCAAAGCCGAATCGACGCTGATCAACTCAGCATCAATTTGCTCCGCCAATTGAATGGCAAGGTCAGTTTTACCCGAGGCGGTCGGCCCCATAATACAGATCACGTTAGGCTGAACCATTATCGACCGCGCATAAACAACTTATCGAGCTCAGACAAGCTGAGCTGAGTCCAAGTGGGTCTGCCATGATTACACTGCCCTGCGCGCTCGGTTGCTTCAATATCACGCAAAAGCGCATTCATCTCAGGTATCGATAATGCGCGATTGGCTCGGACAGATCCGTGACAGGCCATCGTCGACAATATGGCGTCTCGTTCAGCAGCGATACGATCGGATTGACCGTACTCGGCCAAGTCTGACAGAACATCGCGCACGAGTTGTTCCATATCGGCACTGCGCAACAGTGTCGGTACCGAACGAATCAGCAAGGACTCCTCGCTCGCGGGTTCAATAGACAAACCCAGCCCCTCAAACACCCCGTTATGGTCCTGCGCTAAGGACACCTCTTTGCTACTCACCGCGACGGCTTGGGGCACCAAAAGCGGTTGAGATTTAACGCCCTCGGCTGCATCAGACGCCTTCAAGCGCTCGTAAGTAATGCGCTCATGTGCGGCGTGCATATCAACCAACACTAATCCCTGTGCATTTTCAGCCAAGATATAGATGCCTTGAAGCTGCGCCAGAGCAAATCCAAGTGGCGGCGCATCTTCATCCTTGACTTCGTCCAGTGATGGCCTTCTGCCGTATAGCGTGCCAAGTGGTGTAAGCTGAGCCTGAACGCTCGCCGAAATCGCCGGGCTAAAATGCGAATAAGAACCGCCGCCCTGGCCTTGATTGCTACCACTTCCCCACGTCAGCGTGCTCTGGATAATGGGCGCACCCTGCGTAATCTCCCCTGTTTGCGTATTCACCTGCCCACCCTCTTCTAAATAGCTGACGGCATCAGATCGCAAGTGGTCACCCGGGCGCACTTCAGCCAAGGTTCGATGCAAGGTAGAAAACAGAAAATTATGAACTTCTCGACTATCTCTAAATCGCACTTCGTGTTTAGTCGGGTGAACGTTCACGTCGACCAAGGCCGGATTAATCTCAAGATAGAGCACAAAGGCGGGATGACGACCATGGTACAGCACGTCACGATAGGCCTGCTTAATGGCGTGCGCGACCAACTTATCGCGAATGACTCGACCATTCACGAAAAAGTACTGAAGATCCGCCTGAGAACGTGAAAAGGTAGGCAGGCCCACCCAGCCGCTCAAACGAAGGCCACTGCGTTCAGAATCAATGTGCACGACCTCATTGATAAAAGCAGGACCGCAAATAGTCGCTACCCGACGCTGCTGCGCTGCCAGCGAATCGGCGACCGGCAAATTGAGCGCAACTCGACCGTTGTGTGTCAAACTGAAGGCCACATCGAAACGCGCTAAAGCCAGACGCTTTACCACCTCTTCTAAGTGATTGTATTCGGTCTTTTCGGTGCGCAAAAATTTGCGCCGCGCGGGCGTATTAAAAAATAAATCGCGCACCTCGACAGTCGTACCTCTCGGGTGGGGAGCCGGCTTTACCGCCACCACTTGATCGCGCCCTTCGGATTCTGCCACCACGCCAGAGCTGGGATCATCCGACGTATTCGTCGTCAAGTTCAATTTGGAGACCGAGGCTATACTCGCCAGTGCCTCGCCCCGAAAACCCAGACTGGCTACTGCTTCCAGATCGTCAAGAGACAGAATCTTCGAAGTCGCATGCCTTGCAAGTGCAAGCCCCAGATCCTCCGGCTCAATGCCCTCACCATTGTCTCGAATTCGAATTCTTTTGGTTCCGCCCGCGTCGACCTCGATATCAATCCGTGTCGATCCCGCGTCTAAGCTGTTTTCCAGTACTTCCTTCACCACGGAAGCTGGGCGCTCCACCACTTCACCGGCAGCAATTTGGTTGGCCAATTGAGGGCTTAAACTGTGAATGCGCGCCATCTCTCTAGCTTCTGGGGATAATCAATTTTTGACCCACTAAAATTCGTGAGCCGCTCAAGTTGTTCTGTTTTCTCAAGGAATCAACACTGACATTAAAGCGATCGGCGATCCCAGAGAGGGTATCACCACGCGCAATGGTATAAGTCTCTTGTCCCTGCTGCTTCACCCAAGCGATATACGTGCCCGCAGGAGGCTGAGCGTAGAAATGATCGTTAACACCTGTAAAAATAGCGCGCGCCATGCGGCGACGATAGTCGGCATTATTTAGCCTGCGCGCTTCGGTTGGGTTGGATATGAAGCCAGTTTCTACGAGTATCGAGGGGATATCCGGTGATTTTAAAACCGCAAAAGCAGCCTGTTCAACTTGGCTTTTGTGTAACCGAGCGACACCACCCACTTCTTTGAGCACCGTAGACCCCATCTGTAAGCTCCGATCGAGCGTAGACGTCATAGATAAATCCGTTAACACACTCGCGAGCACATCGTCTTTGTCGGACAGCGTCACCCCACCAACCAAGTCGGCGTCATTCTCGCGCTGCGCTAAATAGCGCGCCGCGGTACTGGAGGCTCCCCGCAAGGATAGGGCATAAACCGATGCGCCGTTGGCCTGCGGGTTAGTAAACGCGTCTGCGTGAATTGAAATTAGCACGTCGGCTTGGGCCTCTCGGGCAAGCTTGCGACGCCCTGAAAGCGAGACGTAGTAGTCACCCGTTCGGATCATCACGGGATGATAGCCTTTCGCCTTCGCAAATAAATCGCGTAGTTCACTCGCTATCGCCAAGACCACCTTCTTCTCTTGAATTCGACTCGGGCCTAGAGCGCCAGGGTCTTCTCCGCCATGTCCTGCATCGATCGCCACAATAATATCGCGCTGCGCTTTATCGTCGGGTTTTTGCGCGGCTACCTTAGAAGGGGCGGCGGGATCATATAAATCGATCACCAGGCGGTCGTCTTTGCCCTCGGTCGCCTTCAAGGCGAAGCTGCGAGGTTTCACCTTGGCACGCAAATCCAACACCACTCGGGTATCTGTGTTATTTCGCACACCAGTGCGGATTCGCTCGATTGGGGTATCCGATAAATCGAGACCACTCGGTATGGTCAGCTTCGTATTTTGAACATCGACAACGATGCGATCCGGACTGCTGAGTTCACGTAAGGAGTGTTCAACAGGGCCAGACAAATCAAATACCAAACGAGTGTGGTCCGGCGCACGCCAAACTCGGACGTCCTTAACTGTAGCGCTCATGGCTTCGAGCACCATCAAACATGATAAAAGCGCCAGCACAGCAATCCGGATCAGCACAAGATCACCGCGCCGCATGCAGAACTAAAATAAATGGGCCTGTTAGACATCGTTTCGTTGCTGCCCCATAATTCTGCGCGCTTTCTCAGTATGTGCTTCGTAGCTAAAGTAACGCCCTTTGGGGTCATGCTCAAGCCGAATACACAGATCCGGCTGAGGAAGAGCAGCTTCCGCTTTTTCAGGCCATTCGATTAAACACACCGATTCGTCGTTGAAATAAACATCCACACCGATGTAATTAAGCTCGTCTGGGTCGACGATACGGTACAAGTCGAAGTGGTAAACCGGCGGTGCCAAATGTTCATAGGGTTCCACTAGTGTATAGGTCGGGCTTTTTACTGCATCACGGTGCCCCATTCCCTGTATCAAACCCCGACTCAGGGTGGTCTTTCCAGCACCCAAGTCACCGCGCAATTGAATAATCACCCCCGGCTCAATGCGCCCAGCAAGCTCGGCACCTAGGGCGATTAAGGCCTCTTCATCTGGCAAAAAGATTCGCTTAGTGACCACCCAGAAGCTCCTGTATCAAGGGGATCAACTGTGTAGCACGCAACCCGTTTTGACCCGCCTCGGCTGCAAGCTCCGCGGCGCGACCGTGTAGACAGACGCCGAGGGCTAAGCTAAGTTCGATGTTCTGTGATTGCGCCACTAAGGCACCCAGAATACCGCTCAAGACATCCCCCATACCGCCCGATGCCATCCCCGGATTACCGTAGTCACTCAGAAAGACCCCTGTATCCGTCGCCAATAAACTCCCGCAGCCCTTCAGTACAACAGCGCAGCCTGTTTGGTCCCGCAGACTTTGTACGCTTTGAAGTCGATCCTTCTGCACATCACGAGTCGAACACTGCAGCAGGCGCGCAGCTTCACCTGGGTGTGGCGTGATAATCCTGTTCCCGCTGTTTCGCCGTAATCGTTCGTACCAATTTAGATCCGCTACCAAATTTAAGGCATCGGCATCAATCACCATCGGAATTTCGCTTTCAAGACAGCGTTGCAAGAGCTGTTCCGACCAAGGGGATCGCCCCAGCCCAGGACCCACCACCACCACGGATGCCTGATCAAGCAAAGAAACCAGCTGGTGACGATTGCTCACGGCATGGGCCATCACTTCCGGCGTGCGAGCAACGAGAGCCGAGATATGCTCCGCGCGCGTCGCCACACTGACCAGACCCGCGCCACTCGCTAGCGCAGCCTCGGCCGCCATGATAATCGCACCGCTCAAACCGTAATCGCCACCCACGAGCAGTACATGACCATAGTGACCTTTGTGGCTATTCAAGCGCCTGGGGTTAATCGTGCTCATGAGGTGATCAAGATCGAGCCGATAAGCCGCCGGCGGAAACCCAGCGTAAACCGATTCGGCCAACTCAAGGTCATTGAAAATCACGGCGCCCGCACAATCAGGACCATCGTTGGTAAACAGGCCCAGTTTCATACCAATAAACGTGACCGTGATGTCTGCCTGAACCGCTCGCCCTAAAATCGCCCCCGTGTCACTGCATAAACCCGACGGGATATCCACGGCGACTACGGCACCCAAGGATGCATTTATCCACTCAATCGCCTGTGCCGCTTCTTCACGAACCTCACCTGTGAGTCCCGTCCCAAGAATAGCATCGATGATCAGGGTGTTTTTACCCAGAGCTGGCCCTAAACTTCGTTCAATTTTCACACCCGCAGAGACCGCGTAGTCGAAGGCTCGGCGAGCATCACCTTTGACTTTATTTGGGTCGCCAACCAAGGTGCATGA
>Ga0181566_10001063_pt1 | contig 22479 bp, 39 predicted proteins | sample 101ome_15_FD_133762 | JGI IMG/M metagenome (GOLD analysis project Ga0181566, IMG submission 133762) | Coastal salt marsh microbial communities from the Groves Creek Marsh, Skidaway Island, Georgia - 101402AT metaG (megahit assembly) | ecosystem: Environmental > Aquatic > Marine > Intertidal...
ATTGTCCGCCGTTATCGAATGTGCGGATGCTGCACACGGCTTGGGTGGCCATATTATCGCTGATGGTGGCTGCACTTGTCCTGGCGACATTGCTAAAGCATTCGCAGCTGGTGCCGACTTTGTAATGCTAGGTGGTATGCTTGCCGGACACGATGAAGGTGGCGGCGAAGTAATTACTAAAGTTTATGAAACTAACGAAGTCATTAAAGATGATAAAGGATGGCTTGAGCCAGTTTATGAAGAAAAGCAGTTTGTCCAATTCTACGGAATGAGTAGTGATGCAGCAAATACAAAACACTTTGGTGGATTAAAAGATTATCGTTCAAGCGAAGGACGAGAGGTATTAGTACCTTATCGTGGAGAAGTAGCTCGTACGATTCAAAATATACTTGGTGGTGTTCGTAGTACTTGTACATATGTTGGCGCAATTAAACTAAAACAATTGAGCAAGTGTACAACATTCATACGAGTAAATAATCAGTACAACAGAACCTACGAGAGTACTACTACCAAAATGTAGACTTTGCATAAATATAACTATATTGCAATATAAAGGATATTTAGAATGGATATTAACAGACTTAAACAACTTTCTGGAATTTTAACAGAATCAACTATTGTGAAAGAAAACGCAGACACATTTGTTGGTATCAATACAGAAACAGGTGACTTTGAATCAGGACTTAGCCATGAAGAAGTAACAAGTGGCAGATTCACACACATGTTACCAGATGACACAACATACTTTGACCCAGACACAGCAGCAGAACTAGTTGGAGCACCTGACGAAGAAATGGAAGCAATGGGTTGGGAAAAAGTTATGCCTAGCACATCTACAGATTCTACAAAAACTTTCAAAACACCATACGGCAAAGTAGACGCTAACTGGGATAGTAATGCAGGTGAGTTTGGCGATTTTGATGCAGAAGACAAACAACTACGTGACATTATGATGAACATGGCAGATGACTTTGGTTCAGTGGATCATGACAATGTAAGAGACTTTGTTAAAGCAGCAATGAAAAAACGCAGAAGTATGAAATAACAACGTATCTGTTTACACCAACACTTACATTACCAAAATGTAATGAAAATAAACTGTTCTATAATGAAACATCAGTTGATGGCTGAGCCAAAGAGAATTGCACCTTGTTGCAATTTCAAAGGCAATATACCCTTAGACGACTATCACAATCAGATTGAACAGTATCTTCAGCAGTTGGATCAAGGTATTAAAATACCTGAATGTAGACTGTGTTGGGAATCTGAAGACAACGGTTTTGTCAGTGTTAGACAATCAGGAAATCAAGACTATCATACTTTTGAAGGTAATGGTACCACTTATCTAGACATAAGACTGGACAACGAGTGCAACCTTGCTTGCAACATGTGCAGTAGTGACTTTAGTACACTGTGGGGTAAACTCAAAGGACATGGGCTGTTAACACTAACACAAAGCAGAATTGAACAAATTCGTTCACTGGCTCTGGATTTAAAACGTGTTAGTATACAAGGCGGAGAACCTTTTTATGGCAATAGATACATTGACTTTATCAACAGTTTGCCAAACAAAAAACAGATATCCATCGATATATTTTCAAACATAATTACTGCCAACACACAAGTGATACAACAGTGGATACACCAGTTTAAAAAAGTAAACATCAATGCCAGTGTGGATGGATATCAGCAGTCATATGACAGTATCAGATGGCCCACCACTTGGAACAAATGGTCTAGAAAAGCAGTACAACTGCATGAACTGCACAACCTTACTATAAATTATTTTTACTGCATACAAGCAGACAATGTGCTGTCTATTGTTGATTTTGTAAATTGGAGAAACACTTTTACTCCTCACAGACACATTGTTTTTACTCCTGTGTATCATGAAGATATAACCTATCAATCACTCACAGTTGATGAACGTGATCAGTTTTTGTCTCAAGAACAACAACTGATTTCGCTGATGCATGCTGATTCTAGAGAATATCAGGAGATCAAATCTTTTATTGAGTTAGTCAAACAAATGACACCCAATAATCAAATGATACAACAGCGGCGAGATTTCAATAACTTGGTTAATCGTATGCGCAGTAATTACAGAAATAAAATAAATACTAGCAGCAATTAACTAGGTAAAACAATGAGAGCATTTGAACTATTAGAAAGCAGAGGTGTCACAGCTAGAGCACCAGGCGAAACATACGTTAGCGATACAGATCCCAAAGATATTCTTACCATACAAGATATCACTGTACTGCCTTCACAAGGCGATGCATATGAAGATATGCAATCAATGATGGCAGCGGTAGATGACACTATTCAAGACACCAATCGTAAAGTAGAAGACAACAAAGCCAACAGTGGAACAAGAGCAGCTCTTATTGCAACTGTGACAGACACTGCAGGACAACCACAGTATTGGGTACGCTATATTAGAGCAATACCGCCACAAGGTGTACACACAATGTGGAAAACACTCAGAGGATATAAATTCAGCAAAGGTGCTGAACAAGAAAGCATCCCTATCAAACCCAGTGATCTAATACAAGACGAAAACTATCGCAGTGCTACACAATTGGCAGCAGAGATCAAACAAGGCACAGAAAATCTTTAAGGGCTTGGTGAAGTAATGGCTAGTGCTGTTGACCAGGCAGTGAGAGGAACCAGTCAACCCATTCCAAATGCAGGACAGTATTTCAATGTACTGCAAAAATACGGCGGCGAATATCTAGGTCCTATTGCACTGATGAGCAATCCTGGTAGTGTCACAGGAGACACTGCCAAAATGATGGAGGCTTTTGAAATCAATAACTTTGGTGGAGCCAGCGTTATGTTTCCACAAGACACAGCCATGGAGTTAATTGACAGTGTTATACAATTGACTAACGGTCGTACACTGCAAATCAGCAGTAAGATCAGCACCAGTGGCGGAGCAGCCAGCAGTCTCAGTGGTATATACAAACAGATGACTCCTGAGATTGAACAGCGTTTTCCGCAAGGCAGTGAAATTATTAAACTGCTTGCAACTGAAAGCGCAGTAAATGGTCCTCTCAAAGTAGCACGTATGTTGAATATCATTGATCAAAACGATATTCAAGCATTTGCAAACTTGGACAAGCGTTCGCAAAATATTGCAGACCTGCAAAGTGATAGACTGCAACAACTGACACAACAACAGGGTGTAGCAGCAGACACACTAGAACGTCCTGACTATCGTATATTTTGGCATGCACTAACAGCCGTTATGAACGCAGTAATACCTGTTGTCAACAACATAGACGAATTTAAAAATGCCATGTTGGAAGTACTCAACAACAATGAATATGTACAATTGGTGACCAAAGGCAAGCAAAGCGGAGATGCAGTAAGTCTCACATACTTTACCAAGTTTCCAGCAGTGTTTAAAGGTGCTCCTCAACTGGTAAACAAAACCTATTACGCAACAGGACAAAAAGGACGCATTGGTTTCAAGATATTATAAGGTGCGTTATTTTAACGCAGCTAATTTTGTTAAACGTGACTGTGCAGTTGCAGCATTTCGATTACATTTTTAGAACCTATGCAGTAATTGCATAACGGCTTTGTTTGAAGATAGGTCAGAATCGCTGCGATATTTTTATAAATAATTGTGAACAAACAAAGTTCGGCATAACTCATGCCTTAAAAGAGCTGACGCCGGAAAAGACCGGGGTATTGCTTTCCTCAAGCATCCATTACATTCAGGGAGAAAAAAATGGCAACGAAGCTATTCGACAGCCTTGTGACTATGTTTGGACGCAACACTACTCAGTGGCAAAAAGACATGCTTGCATGGGCTAAAACAGAATATGGTAATGATTGGCAATTTGCTTATGATTATCTAATCAGAAACAACGGAAAACCGCCACACATGGGAGTACACAACTAATGACACAAGCAATTTTAACAGCCGCAACATGGCTTAACTTAGACGGACTAGCAGACCTATTTCGCGACTACAAACGCAATGCAGCTCGCAGAGCCGAATACAAAAGAACAGTAAAAGAACTTTCTGCACTATCTGATCACGAACTACGTGATATTGGAATCAGCCGCGGCATGATTCATTCTGTAGCAATGGAAGTTCACTATGATAATATAGATGTCAATAAAAATTTAAGAGGATGGGTATAATGACAGCACTAGTAATGAATTACACAGTAAATCCACTAGCAGGATTTTTCAAAAGATTTGGAAGAGCACTTGTTCGCTCTCAAATGGTAATGGGATACAGTAAAGCGGCAGCAGAACTTGCACGCCAAGGCTATTACAAAGAATCCAAAGAAGTTATGATGAGACTAAAAACTCTGAGGAACGAACAATAATGTGGCCTTACACTGAAGAAGAAAATGACATCCTAAGTAAAAAGCCCTCTAAATGAGGGCTTTTTTTATTTGTTAAATTCTTTGATACGTTCTACATAGTTGACCATGCTGTGGTCATAAAAGCTGTCGAACCATTGACGCTTGCGCCAAGCAGCTCTGTAGCCTCTAAATCTATCTTTGAAACGTTGCCATGCAGTGGCATTTCTGATGTTTCCATATGTATTGATATAGTGCAGTGTTCCTGCATGTTTGTAATACATCAATGCAAATGGTACTCTAGGAACTGCATCGTTGTTGTTTACAAATCTATACAGTGTGTAGTCTTTGTTGAACTGTTTGACCCATCCAGGTGTTCCTACTCTGGGTGAACCATAGTTGTAGCAAATAGTACCTTTGGGCAATCTACTAGCAGCAATGGTGCTCATTGCGCCACCTAGACTGTGACCACATGTAAATGCTTGATCGAATTTCTGTTTGTCTAACCACGCTTCAATGTCTACCCAAATATCATCTACTTCATTTTTAAATCCTTTGTGTACTCTACCTACACCCAATTCATTTTTTACATGAAAGGCTTTGGCATCAGCAGCAAGGTCATTCATTTGTGTTGGCTCAGTGCCTCTGAATGCTAGTATGATTTGTTTGTCTTTGGATAATCCGTATGCTTGTGCACCGTCTTTGTTAAAAAACACAACTTTGTTAAAGCCCATAAGTTTGGCTTGTGCTTTGAATTGTTTTTCGTCCAAGTATGCATGTTGTGCTAGTTGTGCAAACAACAGTGCATTGTCATAACTGAACTCATTTTTTACCGCCATTTTTCATCTCCTCAATAGTGCGTCCGTTTTCTGCTATACGCTGTTCGTTTTGAGCAGGTTTGCTGTCAAATATAACTTTCTCTATTTTCAAAACAGATATACGTTCATTTGGCACGTATCTCCAAACATAGTCGCCGTCGTATTCGCCGCCTTTTTTGTTGATACCAAACACAGTTTGAGTAAGACCAATTTTTACGATTAAAGCTCGCTCGCCATCTAATATGACTTTGTCGCCTTCGGCAAAGTCTTTGTTCATCTGAAATGCTACTCCTTTGGCTATTTTGGTAGCATAATCCTTAAACCATAATGTAATGACAAGTAATAGTAATGCACTTATAAAAGGCATCAATAGGTTGGTGACTTCAAGGCCCACACCAGTGGCACTCATTATTTCTGCGTCCATGTTCTCTCTCCTATTGTATTTATTGACATATAGGTTAAATACGTGTACAATACACAAAAAGGAACACCATGGCACACAGTGTAGAACAACTTTATCAAAAAGCAAAAGTACTGCAAGAGAAAGCACTTGAATTGCACAGAGAAAGATACAGAGTACAAGGCACTTACGACAAACCCTTGTGCAACTATATGGTGGATGATATACGTACTCTAGCCAGAGAAATAGAACGTGGGTTAATAGATCTAGATATAGATTTCGGTAAAACCAAATGATGATGCAACAACAGTTTTTAATAAGTTTGCCCACATTGGTAGACAGTAATTTCAGCAAAAGTTTAGTTTATGTTGACAGTCATGACGGTGACGGCGCCAAGGGATGGATTGTCAACAAAGAACTGGACAACAGAATCAGTGTACGACTGCGCAAAAGTATACAGCTAGCACTGAATGCACCTATATATTATGGCGGTCCAGTTGAGGTCAATCAAGCATTTGTTTTGCACAGCGATGATGTAAAGATCAAACAAACAGTGCAACTCAATGACAATCTGTGTGTGACCAGAGACAAGTCTATAATAAACATGCTCAACGAAGGCAACTATCCAGAATATTGGAGAATTGTAATCGGTTGTTGCAGTTGGGGTGCAGGACAACTAGAAAGTGAAATGCTGGGCAGTAGAACCAACGGCAAAGGATTGTGGATAAATTGTCCCTATGATCAACAGTTGATGTGGCAAGTACTGGCAGAAAATCAATGGGAAAAAGGTATTGAATACAGTGCAACAAAAAAAGTGGCAGATTATTTAAACTTTTGAGTTGACATTTACACACAAACACACTATATTATAAATATAAACAACAAGGAAATTCAAATGTCATACAACAGAACAGCATATAAGCCAGATTGGTGCTCGAGGGGAGAGGGCATGTTCTAGTGTGACATAAAGTTATTTTAGTACATGACCCTCTGTATTTCTACAGAGGGTTTTTTTATGGGTGTGGTGTAATGGTAACACGTCAGTCTCCAAAACTGAAGATAGGGGTTCGATTCCCTTCACCTGTGCCAATGTTGGAGTGGCTCGAATAGTTAGGCACTGGATTGCAAATCCAGTTTATGTAGGTGCAAATCCTATCTCCAACTCCAGTGGTCTGTTAGTGAAGGGGTAATCACACTTGACTGTCTATCAGGAATCACGGGTTCGAATCCCGTACAGACCGCCATTTTTACCAGTATGTTAGCGTACAACTTTGCAACCGTTTTGTAAATAAAAATACAACAAAAAGGCGTTGCAATGACACAAGCAGAATATAAATTCGCAAATGAACTGCATTATGCAGTCAAAGGTCATCTCATTAATCCCAATTATGACGAAGAAACTGTGCAGAGTATATACGACTCGTACTTTAAACGACTCTGGGGAAACCATGAGCGACTTGTATATAGTAGAGAACACTTCGAAAAACTTTGGGAAGAAACCTATGGTAAGCAAATCAATATCAAATTTAAGTAATGACGATTTAACATACTTAGAAACTTTATTAGGCAAAGAGTTTGCCAATCAACATGAACGCAGGAAGCAGTTTGAAACTAAAAATGGATGGTCGCCAGCAGATGATAGTGCTAAAGTTCTGAGACTGTTGAATGCTGTAAGATCTCAGAAACGGTTAGCAAATATAGGCGAATGGTAATCTAGTAAATACTAGATGAAGACGATTTATATACACGGCGCTACTGCCAGCGAGCGCAGTTTTGCTTTTGTTCAAAAAAGTATCAAGGCAAAGAGTCCAATATACTTGAACTATGACAAAAGCACAACTGCAAAAGATAACCTAACAGACATGTACAAGAGATTGGAAGATGAAAAAGGCCCATTCTTTTACATATGTCATAGTTTGGGTGGAGTATATGCAACTTATTTGCAAAAACAATTTCAAGACCGTAGCATAGGATGTGTTAGTCTAGCCACTCCATTTGGAGGTAGTGAAATTGCCAGTTGGGGCAGCATGCTAAACCCAGGATACCAATTGTTCAAAGACATTGCTCCTACCAGTAGTTTTATAAGAGACAGTAGACGAACACCAATTGCAATACCTTGGACACAGGTACTAACTACAGTGGGCGATGTTCCTTGGTTAAGTGGACGCAACGACGGTATTGTGACACACAAAAGCATGACATGCAGAACAGATGTAGAATACGAACAAGTGGACCGCAATCATTATGAAATTGTTCTTAGTCAAAGAGCGGTTGACATTATCAAAAAACGAATGTATAAATAAACTGTTAGCGTTGAAGCAACGTGGACATATACTGGACCTCGGGGCGGTACCGAGCAGCTCCAACATAAGTACATTTGATGAGTGTGTTTATGATGGGGCTGAAAATAGGATCGACAGGTGTGAAAGTGAAGTGGAGTTAACCGGTTGACAGCGTAATAGGTCAAAATTCACAATTGCAAATGACAATCGTGCGCCAGAAATGGCACTAGCTGCCTAATTAGGTAAGTGGGGGTTGGCAACACACCTAGCAACAGAAGGTGTTGCGCTAAGTTGGATTCTATATCATCGCAGTCACGGAGACAAACAAATGAAACCAAACAAATTTTTTGAATTGACTGTACAGGATATTGATATCATTGAATCTGCGCTCAATGCCAAAGTAAGTCGTAGAACACATGCTGTAATACAAGGGCAAGGCGATAGAGAAAAACTAATACAAGAAGCCAATCAAATCAGAGATCTGTTGGGCAGACTGCACAATCAAAAGCATTGGTATCGTCCAAAAGATGATACCTATGTAAGCGGATAACTGTTGCAAACTTGCAACAAAAATAAATATATGGACAAAAAGTCTTGATTTTTTAACAGAAAACTGTTAAATACACTAGGACAACGCAAGAAATTGCCTTGTCTATTTTTTATAACCTAAGGAAAAAATGATGAAAAAACATTTACTAGCAATTCTTTTTGCTACTGCATCAACAGCGGCATTTGCTGAAGAAGCAACAGTAGCAACAGGACCAGTATTGTCAGGTGAAGTATCACTTGATTTTGCACAAGATGCAAACGACGACTGGGGCGGAACAATGGGTCTAGACCTAGGTGTTGATGTCACAGGACTAGCAACAGTTGATCTAGACTTTGAAGCAGAAGATGGTGGCGCATTAACACTTGACACATGGAAAGTCGGAACTGAAGTAGGCGGTGTTGGCATTGCAATGGGCGACGACCTAGGCGTAATGCCAGGTGCAGAAGGTGAACAAACACTAGCAGCACCAGCAATGGCTGAAGCAATCAGCATCACAACAGGAAGTGCAACTGTAGCAGTTGGCTTTACTGATTGGAGCACAGACATCACAGACATCAGCAACGTACAAGGTGCTTACACACTTAGCCTAGCAGGGCTTGATGTGACTGCCGCTGGCGACTATAACCTAGACACAGAAAACACTGTACTAGGTGGTAGTGTTGGTACAACAATGAATGATCTAGCACTAACAGGTGTTGTAACATATGATGTAGATGCAGAAGCATTTGGCTACGAAGGTGTAGTTGGTGTAATGGGTCTAACAGCATATGTAAACGGTGACGACACAGATGCGTTCCAAAACGTAGGTGGTGAGTACAAGTATTCATTGAACGGTGCTACACTAACAGCAGGTGCTAACTACAACGTTGACACAGAAGATTTTGCTCCAACAGCGGGCATCAGCTTTGCATTCTAAATAATTCCTATGCGGTACCCTACGGGGCATCATGAGTAGGATGAAAGGGCGGTAGAAATATCGCCCTTTTTTACTGAATACACTCTTGACATTTGTGGGTAAATACACTATATTATAAGTATATTCACACAACAAGGAGACAGTGATGTTTGCAGGTTATGAAGGCTATATAGCCGTAGCGATATGTTTATTTTGCACTTGGCTAGGCTATATGCAAGGCAAACGCAGTGGTATTGAAAGTGCTATCGAAGGTATGGTAGCATTGAAACTGTTGAAAATTCTTCCCAATGGTAGAATAATCGCTGGACCCAATTTAGAAACCAAATGATTAGAAAAGAATAGAGGTTTTGAAACCCTCAGATAAGAAGCAAATTTATGCTAACAAAAAAGCTCACTGTTAACAACAGTGGGCTTTTTTAATAAATATCACAGTGACGCAAATCAAATCTATATCGCTGTGGCTACTACTTGTCTTGCCTATGCTGTCTGCTTGTCAGACAACCACCTCCACACCTGTAGACACTGCCAGAGAGTATATTGGTTTAACTGAATGGCGCAATAGACAAGAACTCAGAGAACTAACAGGTGTAGATCCTGTGCGCACAGAATGGTGTGCTGCTTTTGTGAATGCTATACTAGAACTAGAAGGCATACCCGGCAGTGACACTGTGAGCGATTATCCACTTACAGCAAGAAGTTTTTTAAAATGGGGAGAGGAGATTGATCCCCAAGACATAAAGCAAGGTGATGTTGTAGTTTTCCCCAGAGGCAATCAAGGATGGCAAGGTCATGTTGGCTTTTACTATGGTACTACTGAACAGGGTTATTGGGTAATACTGGGAGGCAATCAATCAAACACTGTGAGATATGATTTATATAGACCCAGTAGAGCTATCGGCATAAGACGTTGGATGGAATAAATACTCATATAGGAGTATAACTATGAGCGCAAATGGTATCAGCACTCTTGCAGTAGGCACAGATATTGAAAACAAAGAAGCAAGACAAATTGCCAAACTTGACATTGCACAAGCCAAGCGTCAAGGCAAAGTTGTTGCAGTTGATGGTACCATTACTGGTGTTGTTGATGATACAAAAACATATTATCGTTATTGGAATGTATACGATAGGCTAACACTGCAAGGCCCATATAATATTGCAGAAAACCTAACTTTTAACAGTCAGCCACACAGACCATGGACCAGTAATGTCAGCGGTGCTGCCGTTCCTGTAGGTACTCCTACAGTTAATACTCTAGCTGATGCCAGTACACAGCCAACAATTACAGGTACCTATGACAATATCAACAGCACTACATTTACTGTCACTGTAGACGGAACAACCTATACCTTAGGTACTGATCCTGAACTAACAACTGATGGCGCTAATATGTGGACACTTGATTTGAACGGCAGTGCGCAAACATTGTCCACTGATACATCATATGATGTAGTAGCTACCAGTAATGGCACTACAAGTGATACAAGTACCAACGAAATTACAACAGTCAGTGCAATCGAGGCAATTGTTACTGATGCTGCAACAACTTTGGAAATTTGGTACGATGGCAGTGACATTACACAATTCCAACCAACCAATCCAGCAGATGGTGATGGTATTACACAGTGGAACGACAAATCAAACTTTGCTCACAATGCTAACCCAATTGGTGTAGGACCTGCGGCACGTGCAACATACGAAACCAATGAACTTAATACTTACAGTGTAGTACGATTTGATGGCGATGCAGGTTTAAGTATCAATCCTTTTGCAAGTCTCGCAGGCAGTGCAGCACAAACAGTATTTGTTGTTGCCAAAGGCACAAACTTAGGCACTGGTACACAGTATCTAACAAGCACAAACAATGGCGGGCTTGCTATCTATCACGATGGCACAGAATGGAAAGTTAATACCAGCGGCGGCACTGGTGCAAGTGGTGTGGCAGGAGATGCTAACTGGCACATCTTTGGACTTGTGTACAACGGAAACGGAATTGGCGATGCAGGTAAATTAAAATTCCGCTATGATAAAATAGAACAAACACTAGACTTTAGTGCAGATCCGGGTGTAAGCTCAACACTATTAGGAACAACAAATGAATACTACTTTGCATGTCGTGACGACGGTGTAAGTCACTTTGTAGGTGATATAGCAGAAGTATTGATGTTTAACAAAGTATTAAGTGCAGGAGAACTTGCAGACGTAGAAGAATACTTGAACACACACTGGGCACTAGGATTATAATTGAATGGGCGTACAAAATCCAAATAGCACAAACTATGTACACGCAGATGAGCCAAATATTCTAAACCTACACAAGGCCATGGAATACAATGCACTTGGGCAACCCATTATCCGTACAGTAGCAGGCGGCGGAACTGGCGGCATTGATGCGTTTGGTCGTATGCAAGTTGCACAACCATATACACTGTTTGACAGTCAACATCGTTATGCAGAAAACGACAAGTTTTTTACACAAACAACTGGAACAGGCGCAACAGCACATGATGCAGATGCAAGTCTAGTAGACATGTCAGTCACGGGAGCAGGCAGTGTTATCCGTGAAACAACTCGTGTGTTTACATACCAACCTGGCAAAGCACTGGAAATATTCAACACATTTACAATGGCAGTAGGTGCAACTGGACTTACACAGCGTGTGGGATATTTTGGTGAACAAAATGGCGTTTACTTGGAACAAGCAGACGGCGAACTATATTTGGTATTGCGCAGTTATACCAGCGGTGCAGTGGTTGAAAATCGTGTAGCACAAGCAGACTGGAATACAGATACACTTGATGGCACAGGCAACAGTAAAATAACACTAGACGAAACAAAAAGTCAGATCCAGTTTATTGATATTGAATGGCTAGGCGTTGGCACAGTACGTGCTGGTTTTGTAATTGATGGTGCGTTTGTTATTGCACACAAATTTCATCATGCTAACAGTATAGTAGGAACATACATGACCACAGCAAGTTTGCCCATACGCTATGAATTGACCAGTACCGGACCCAGTGCTACAATGAAACACATTTGTAATACTGTAATCAGCAGTGGAGGTTTTACACCCAGCGGATACAGCAACACTGAAGGCAGAGGACTAGCATACTATACCATGTCTAGTGCAGGTACATTCTATCACATGGTTAGTATCAAATTAAATTCTAGTAGATTGGACGATGTTGTAATCCCAACTGATGTCAATGTAATGACAGACAGCAACACAAACTTGCAGTTCAAACTAGTAAAAAATGCAACTTTTTCTACACCTTTGGTTTACACAACACACACCAATGGCACAGTTGATTACAGTACAACAGATAGTGCTGTCACTGACCAAGGAGAGGTGTTGTTGAGTGGATATATTGTTAACAAAGGCGAGGCACGTGGATTCAATCCTGCAGAACTGCAAAAACTACAGTTAACAAGAACTACTACCAGTGATGTGTTGAGTATTATTGTGACAGCAGAATCACCTAGCACCAAAGCAGCCGGCAACATCAGTTGGATGGAACCGCTACGCAGCTAGTAGTACAATTGCTAGATATATTGTGTAGTGTAGTATTTGGTCTATAGCTTGAACTTTCCAAAATGTATGATTTTTAGTACTTAGATTTGTTCTCAGTACATATTGATTTTTGGTATAATCTATTGCAAAATGCAACACAAAGTCCAACAGTGCAAACAACAGTGCATTCACAACACCTGTGAACAACAGTGCAACAGCAAAAGTCAACACAGCATGATCACCACAGTGTATCCAAAGTTTGGGATGCTTAAAGTTGTTTTTATCTCCAAACTTTGGTTTATTCAATCTGCCCTGCATCCATAGATCAGCGATAGCATGTTTGACCAACAGTAGATAGAAAAATATGGTCACCGTTTTTTACTACCCTTGAACACATCACGTGCATTTACACGGATAAAACGTTTGTTGGTTTCGTTTTTGTTTGGATTTTCTATAGTGAGTACTACATTTTTACCTTTCAAAAACGCATTCAGCTGATTCATCATTCTACGTGCAGGATAATCTGGATCGCTTTTGTCTCGACTCTTGGTGGTACCAACAACACCCTTGCTCACATATTGAGCTCTAAGTTTTTTCTTTCCCATTATGGTGCTCCAAACATATCTACCAGAGGAGGACCATAAGTTCCGCCTGCCCATGCTAGTGCTACGATAGTGATAACACCATACACCAGCCATTTCATCTTGAAGTCATCTACTTCCATTTTTAGTGCAACCAGTTCATTACCAAGAATTCTTACTGCTATTTCTAGTTTGCCTTTGTCGTCAGGTTGTGCCATGGTCTTCTCCTTTAGGACTTGACTTTTCGTTAAAGTATGTATATATTTACCTTGTCGGATAACAATAAATACCTTACCATGGAAGATCCAGAAGAAGATTGGAAGAACTCATGTGATGACCCATGCGATGATGTGACACATTGGATAGGATTAATATGAGTAGAATACCAATAGAACAGCATAAACCGTGGCCCAAAAAAGTTTACAAATATCATGTTGTAAACAGTAAAGGTCAAGATGTTGAAACTGATCTTCCCAGTGAAGATCACGCTCGTGTGGTGATTGATTATTGGCACGATCAAGATGTGCATGACTTGCACATTGAAGTTGAACACAAACCACAGGTAAAAAAAGGGTTTGGCAGAGATCCAGATCTACACTAAAAGGTTGACATTGTCTACTAGCGATGCTATATTGTATATAAACTAACAGTGAGGATATGCATGACATTTGAACAAGCTATTCAACTTAAAAAGTTTAACGATGATTATTACGATAATCAAAAAGAGCGTGAAGTTTGGAATGATGAACCTTTGACCAAAGAACAATTCTTTGAGAAATGGTTATGGAGAGACGAGAAATGCGATACTTTGAAAAATGTTTCCACACAGTAATTATTGCTGGATTGATTGGATTAATAGCCAGCACTGCCAGTGCTGATACCAGCAGTTTTATAACTGAAGGCAAGATTATTCGAAAAGAACCAATCTACACACAAGTACAACAGCGAGATCCTTATCAAGAGTGCTACACTGTTGATGTTCCTGTGTACGGCAACGTAGGTGGCAGCAATGGTGCCAGTGCAGGCGATGTACTGGGAGGAATGATCATAGGTGGTCTGATTGGTAAAGGTGCTACTGGCAAAGACAACGGTGCCGCCGCAGGTGCAGTGATTGGTGGACTAATTGCCGCTGACCGCGGACAACAAGGACAACAAGGCATTGTTGGCTACAAACAAGAAAATCGTTGTGAAACAAAATACCGAGTTTCATACAATCAAGTTGTTAATCAGTACAAACTTACTTTTAGAGTAGATGGACATGATATTGTGTTTACAGTCAATCGTGCTCAAGGTGAGAATGCATTGATTGGTCAAACAAAACGTATTCGTGTAAACTATCAATTTTTAAACTAAGAGGTTATCAATGAGTATGCATCTAGTTGGTCCTTACATGACCACTACACAGTACAACCGTCGGCGCAAACCCACTAAAAACAAACGTGAACTAGCTGCACAAGCAGAGCATGAAAAGTTTTTACAAAAAATGGGTGTTAGCGATTCACAACTCAAAGAAAAACTATATGATGAAAACGGCAAGCGCAAACACTATGGAAAGATTCCTGACTATTCAGAACATCAAGCAACTGCTTCACTGAGTAATCGTATTGCAGGCAGTGCTGCACAAAAAGAACGCAATGTATATTCAGGAGAACGACAACTGCTGGGTGTTGCTACCATGCACAAAAGCAATATGGTACCCATCTTTGCAGACAAAAAAGAAGACGCCAAAGACATAGCAAACATGAGGCGTGGATGAAGTGGTATGATTTTCCAGTGATATTGTTTTTTGCATTTAATTTCTGGATAACAGTATTAACTTTGAACTTGATTTCTTTTGTAATCATGTGTATACTATGGTTGCAATATGAAGAATGGAGGTCACGTGGCAATTCACGCAATGATTGATTTGGAAACATTGGACACCAGTCCTAGATGCACCGTCCTCACAGTAGGCGGTGTAAAGTTTGATCCATACAGCAACACAGAACCTCACAGCGAATTTTATTTTCGTCTAGACCTAGATGAACAAGATCGTTTGGGACGCACAGTCACAGACGATACCATTGAATGGTGGGCCAAACAGGATCCTCAAATAAAAGAAGAAGCCTTTAGAGAAGATGATAGAGTCGGGCTGAAACACTTTCTAGACCATTTGACCAAGTGGATGGTTGGTGTCGATGTATTATGGGGTCATGGATATGGTTTTGATGTCACTATCGTAGAAGATATGTATCGTCAATTGGCCACACCTATTCCTTGGAACTTTTGGCAAGTAAGAGATGGTAGAACATTTTTGAGCTTACTGCCAAGTGATCCTCGCAAGACAATGCAACAGGATCTACACAATGCACTTGCTGACAGCTACTATCAAGCAAAGGCAATCCAAATAGCATATGCTAAATATGACGAGTGGACTACACAGGGATCGACCCACTATAAACATTCCGCCCCCTCATCCAACGAGGTAAAATATGGGTAAACATCTATCAACAAAAACATACGGACACAACATTGGACTGAGTGCCTGCTTTAGACAACCTAAAGCACACAGTCATTGCAGATTCCTGCATGGATACAGTTTGCAATTTCGTTTTACATTTGCAGCAAGTGAACTAGACGAAAAGAACTGGGTAGTAGACTTTGGTGGACTAAAACCACTCAAAGCATGGCTTGAAGATACATTCGATCACAAAGTTGTATTGGACAATGATGATCCAGAAATGGCGACATTTGAACTATTACAAGAAAAAGGACTAGCAGAACTTACAATCTTAGATGGTGTAGGTGTTGAGAAATTTGCAGAGCATGCTTGTGAGTTTGCTGATAACCTTGTAAGAGAAATGACCAACGGACGTTGTCGTTGTGTTGAAGTAGAATGTGCAGAGCACGGAGCAAACAGTGCGATTTATATCAACCAGTGATTTAGAATGGTGTGCTAATTGGACACAGGACGATAGATACTATTGTACTGTGTTCATTAGAAGTGATCGTTTTAAAAAGCCCAAAGGTTTCCACAAGTTGCTTGAGGAACTGTTTGGTACAAAGTACGGTGGATTTAGATACGACCAGTATCGAAATGGATACGAGTGTTGGTTTCGCAATCAAGAAGATATGTTGACATTCAAGTTATTGGCTAAAAATGGATATTAGTGAACAAATTGTACAAAAACTAAAAATGGTATATGATCCTGAGATAAGTATCAATGTATACGATCTCGGGTTGATATATGATATCGACGTGAAAGAATTTCCCAAGGTTAAAATAACGCACACACTTACCAGTGCATTTTGCCCTGCGGCAGATTTTATTATTTCAGACATTCATGGTGCTACCATGAGTGTAGATGGTGTTGAAGATGTAGAAGTTATAACTACATTTGATCCGCCATTTGGCCCTTGGGCAATGAGTGAGGAAACCAAAATGATATTAGGAGTTTGGTAATGAAATGGATTAAACAACTGTTTGGCATCAAAGATGAAGATGTACAACTGGGTGAAAAATTTGAAAATGCCAGTGCAACCAATGAGCTGGTGATTTCACCACGACAGGACACTGCTAAAAAGAAACAGAAACAAACCAAAGCAAGTCTAAGTAAATTGAGCAAAGTTCAAATCGACGAACTAGCCAAAAATGAATTAGGAGTTGAGTTGGATCGCCGCAAGAAAAAAGACACCATGATCAGTGATTATCTTGCAGCACAAAAAGAGGCCAACTAATACATGACATACATTGTAAACGATGCTTGCATCAAGTGCAAGTACACAGACTGTGTTGCGGTGTGTCCAGTAGACTGTTTTTACGAGGGTGAAAACATGCTGGTAATACATCCTGACGAATGCATTGATTGCGGTGTATGTGAACCGGAATGTCCAGCAGATGCAATCAAACCTGACACAGCACCTGGTGCAGACGATTGGGTTGACTTCAATCGCAAGTGGAGTGAAAAGTGGCCTAACATCAATGAGATGAAAGATCCATTGCCAGATGCAGATGCTTACAATCCCAGCAAAGGATATACAGGACCCAACAAGTGGCAAGAATACTTTGCTCCATTTGTTGATATAGAAGACCGCTCATAAATACTCCTAGCAGAGGAGAAAATTATGAGTGATAAACCCGCACCCTATAGTTATAGGGTAAAAAATATTGTAAAAATCATTGACGGTGATACATTTGATTGTATAATGGATTTAGGATTTGATGTATTGCTTGAAGCAAGAGTCCGCATGATGGGCATAGACACACCAGAGAGTAGAACTAGAGACCTAGAAGAAAAGAAGTTCGGATTACTTGCCAAACAATGGCTCAAAGATAATCTACACGGAGAGATTGTAATCACAACCGCAGTAGACAATGAAAAGGGCAAGTTTGGTAGAATACTCGGAACTGTTTGGGCAGAAGGTAAAAACTTAAATCAATCAATGATTGATGAACATATGGCAGTTGCGTACTTTGGTCAAAGCAAAGACGATGTACAAAACGAACATATGAAAAACAGAGAAATATTAACTGAGCAAGGTAAAATATGATACTAACAGTCACTGAATCCGCTAAAAAATACTTAACAACTATGATAGAACAACACAACAAACGTTATGTAAATCTATCAGTCAGAGGTGGCGGATGCAGTGGCTTTCAGTATGAATGGACATTCACTGATGAACCTGAAGGTACTGTGTTTGAAGACGTATTGAGTCTCGATCCAATGGCTGAAATGTTTGTGTTTGGTTGTACAGTGGACTACATAAATGAGCTAGGCGGCAGTTATTTGACCGTAAAGAATCCCAACGCAACTGCATCATGTGGTTGTGGGGAAAGTTTCGCAGTTTAACGGAGGCGCAAATGAAAATCATCTCGGGCAGTAGCAACCCTGCCTTTGCACAAAAGGTTGCTGAACATTGTTTTACTGATCTCGTTCCAGCAGATCTCAATCGGTTTAACGATGGTGAAATATGTGTAGAAGTTAAAGAGAACATTCGCGGTGCGGATGTTTTTTTATTGAACAGCACTTGTACACCAGTCAACGAAAGTTTAATGGAATTGTTGATCATGATAGACACTGCCAAGCGTAGCAGTGCAAGACGTATTACCGCAGTAATTCCCTATTTTGGATATGCACGCCAAGATCGCAAAAGTGCAAGTCGCACTCCCATCACAGCAAAACTAGTGGCTGATTTGTTGACCAAAGCTGGAGCAGACAGAGTGCTTACAATGGATTTACATGCAGGACAGATACAGGGATTTTTTGATATTCCTGTGGATGACTTAACAAGTCGTGTGGTATTTGCAAAGGACATCAAACGTAGTATTGGTATAATAGATGATCCAAACGTACACCAACAAGGCACAGTTTTTGTAAGCCCTGATGCTGGAGGCGCAGTAAGAGCACGTAAGTTTGCTGACATGTTTGGTGGTGAAATTGCCATTGTTGACAAGCGCAGACCTCGTGCAGGTGTAAGCGAAGTTATGGCACTGATTGGAGATGTTAAAGGTAAACATGCAATATTGGTAGATGATATTGTGGACAGCGGCGGCACACTGTGCAAAGCCGCAGATGCAATATTGGAAGCAGGTGCGCTCAGTGTTAGAGCTTATATCACACACGGTGTACTCAGCAACGGTGCTAGTAAAAAAATTGATGCAAGTAGTTTAGAAGAGCTTGTAATTAGTGACAGTATACCGTATAATGGAACAAGTAAGAAAGTAAGACAAGTCAGTGTTGCACCTTTGTTTGGTGAAGCAATGCGTAGGATTACCAACGAAGAATCAGTGAGCAGTTTATTTCAATGACAACATTTATAGCGGCAATAGATCATAGTGGCGGAAGCACAGGCGGTGTACTAGAACGCTATGGTCAAGAATACACAGAACAAAACAAAATGGAACTGGTGCATGCTATGCGTTTGCGCATGGTAAATCACACAGCGTTTACCGGTAATCAAATCAGTCATGCTATCTTATACAAAGACACTGTGGACAGAGGTATGGTGCCTGTACTAGAATCAAAAGGTATTCGTGCTATTCTAAAGATCGACAGTGGTTGTGCTGGGGATGGTTCACTCAAACAATTTCCTGTAAAGCAAATGTGCGAATATGCAGTTGCCAATGATTGTGTTGGTACCAAGATGCGCAGTATTGTAAAAAGTACATCCATGGTAGATCTAGTTGTGGAGCAACAGTTTGTGCTTGCAGGTACAATTGCAGAACATGGATTGATTCCTATTATTGAACCGGAAGTTCCTATTGACCATCCTCAAAAAGAAGAAGTGGAAGAAAAACTTAGAAAAAGTCTAATCAAACACTTGAAAGATTTCAACAAAAAGTGTATACTAAAACTAACGCTACCGGAACGACCTAACCTGTACAGAGATTTGTTGCTGTATAATTGTGTACAAAAGATTGTAGGGTTGAGTGGTGGCTATACAACTGAAGAAGCATGTAGACGTTTGAGCATGAACGCAGACATGAGTGCTAGTTTTAGTAGAGCACTCAGTGAAGGTTTGTATGTGCATCAAACAGACGATGAATTCGATCAAAGATTAGGACAAAACATCCAAGATATCTTGGAAGCGTGTAGATAAAAGAGGTATAAATGTCACAAGTAGATTTAAACAAATACAAAGACTTTGTAGAGAAAGTCACCAGCAGTCAAAGCAATGCATTTGGTGCACTGCACAGCAGAATGATTGAATTGAATGATGAAGGTGTGAATCCTTCACTGCTACTCACAGCTAGTATTGGCATGGCCAGTGAAGGCGGAGAGTTTAGTGAGATTGTAAAGAAGTGTGTGTTTCAAGGCAAACCCATGAACGAAGAAACAATCTTTCACATGAAGCGTGAGCTGGGTGATATCATGTGGTACTGGGTAAATGCATGCCGTGCAATTGGAGAAGACCCAAACGAAGTGGTAGCAGAAAATGTACGCAAACTAGAAAGTCGTTATCCAGGCGGCAGTTTTGACGTTTATTACAGCGAAAATAGACAACAAGGTGATCTCTAATATAAGTAAAAGCGTCAGGTCTAGTCCGCCTGACGTTTTATTGTGAGCGACGGGGTAAAGCCGTCAAGCAAGGAGAAAAAATGGAACTACTCACGCTATGGAGCCTTGTTGGCTTCTTGCTTGCTGCCTATGCAGTTATAGCAAACGATTCAGTACAAACTCTCGGTACATGGATGGCATCAAACAATGAGAGATTTAACTACAAAACATTATGGGCCGCTGCCAGTGCAGTATTGCTTGCCACACTTTGGTATGGTTGGGCAATGAATGGCGGCGACATCAGCTATGGGCGACTAAACAAAATACCTTGGCAAGAAGTACAATGGTATCATGCAGCCGCCCCTGCTATACTGGTTGCACTAACACGTATTGGTGTGCCAGTATCAACATCATTCCTAGTTCTGTCAGTGTTCGCAAGTACATTTGTGCTTGAAAAGATGCTGATGAAATCAATCATGGGCTACGGTGTTGCAGCCGCATTTGCATATGTGGTATGGTTTGCAATACACAAATACTTTAGCCGTTGGTATGACGAAACACAACCTGTTAGCGAAGGCAACAAAAACTTCTGGCGCATTGCACAATGGATTGCAACTGCCGGATTATGGTGGACTTGGCTAAGTCATGACATTGCAAACATTGCAGTGTTCCTTCCACGTGAAGTGCCAATGGATTTAATGATTTTCATTTCGTTGGTATTTGTTGGCGGATTGTTCTTTATGTTTAGAGAACGTGGCGGCAAGATACAACAGATTGTACTAGAAAAACACAACACTAGATATGTGCGCAGTGCTACACTGATTGACTTGTTTTATTGGTTGTGCTTGTACTTCTTCAAAGAGCTCAACGACATCCCTATGAGTACAACATGGGTATTCGTTGGTTTGCTTGCAGGTAGAGAACTTGCAATGGCTTCTTACTTTGGTAAGAAGAAAACAAAATCAGTGTTTCCATTGGTTGCCAAAGACTTTGGCAAAATGATGGTTGGACTTGGTGCATCAGTGGCACTTGTATTAGCAATCCACTATGTTATCTTACCTAACGGACTATAAAAAACAGTTGACACGGGCTTCGGCCCGTGTTATATTCTAGTATGTTTACAAATTTATCCGGACTTAATGTAGAGCAACTGATTGAAAAACAAATTGAGTTGCGACAAAAACTAGCTCAAGCTCACAGCATGGGTATGTCTAGTGTTGCTGGGCAAATACAAAACATGTTGGAGCAAGTGAGCATAGAAATTCGAACACAAAGCGAATTACAAAAACTTGAAGCAGATCGTCAAAAGAATATTGACGAAGGCAAAGACCCAGACGATGACGTATTGGACATTGGCAGTATAGAATGAAAATGAATCATCTTAATGAAATGATAGTAGATGAAAATGACCTAGTAGAAAGCATGCTCAGAGGGCAACGTGCCAAGCGTGTGGTCACCCGCGACACAGAAAAAATAGAACAGTTCAATCACTTTTGCACACTGTTTAAGTTCGATGATCATATTGAAATAGATCAGCCAGGTGAGAACTTGGATAAGTACAACTATGCAGATGCTGAAAATTGGTTGATGCCAAACGAATACAAACAATTAGATATTGAACAATACTTGCTACAAAAAATTGAAACACAACAACAACGTCAAAGAGTGGAACTTGAATTCGATGAATTTAAACAGCGTGGAATGCTTCCAATGCTGAAGTTTCTAGTATATATGGTAGACCAACTAAAACACAACAACATTATGTGGGGAGTTGGCAGAGGAAGTAGTGTTTCAAGCTATATATTGTATCTAATTGGCGTACACAGAGTTGACAGCATCAAATATGATTTAGACTATAAGGAATTCTTAAGATGAGTAGAGGTACTAGAACTGCTCGCGGTGCTATGATAGATATGGCTGCAATGGCAGCAAAACACGAAATGACAAGAGCTGTGAGCAATGTCAACATGAATGCTAGAGGTGACAGATTACATGCAGACGGCAGTGTAAAAATCAAAGCAGAAGACATTGCAGTGGCACATCAGAATTCTAAACAGCCACCTGAGACACAGCCTATCAGTGATCCAAAACCAATTCAACAAACACAAACTACAAC
>Ga0181566_10001065_pt1 | contig 22461 bp, 15 predicted proteins | sample 101ome_15_FD_133762 | JGI IMG/M metagenome (GOLD analysis project Ga0181566, IMG submission 133762) | Coastal salt marsh microbial communities from the Groves Creek Marsh, Skidaway Island, Georgia - 101402AT metaG (megahit assembly) | ecosystem: Environmental > Aquatic > Marine > Intertidal...
ACCATCTTGTTGTCGTGGCTCTCGCGAAGAACACCGACACGTCCTTCAGTCGCTCTCCACGAGGCCATTGGCACTCACCTGAAGTCGTCATCTCCTGAGAAGCGCTTTTCAGAGGACATTGTGAACGTCTTGATGATGGAATCCTGTCTTATCAAGAGCGATCGAGATGCGTACGTCGAGGTGGATAGATAGATGCTCGGAGAGAGACTGGAGGCCCTCGCAGCATCGGAGGAGACGAGGAGGCGTTTTTTCTTTGATTTTTTTTTTCCGGAGGAGTTTCCGCGGAGATCGGCTATCGGCGAATTACCCAGGTAGAATTCGTTAAATAGACTAGAGTTCTCAAGCCAGAGAATCGGCCGGCGCGCCTCTCACACTTTTCACCGCCGCCACCCATGGAAGAGGCCTCGGTGGGGATCGAATGCAACGCAAATTCGGCAGATGGATTCCGAGCCATCCTCAAAGAACGATTCACGGACTTTGTTGTCAATGAGATCGGGTTAGATGGAGAGGTCGTGCATCTTACTTCGCTGGAGGCGTCGGTCGACGATGAAATACACGAGAGAGAGCAGGCGAAGCGACTCAAGTTGATGCCTGCCGCCGAGTCCCCTCCGAAAACCGAAGAGGTCACGAGTGAGCGGGAACCGAAGAAAGCATCGGCTCCTGAATCAACTAGTCCCTCGGGGGATGATTTATCACCCGAGGCTGCCGCGGAAGCGGCAGCCAAGGAGGCTTCCCGGATACGTGCTGCCGTCGACGAGTTCACGAAACTTGCTGGGGAGGTGGAAGCAGCGAGGTTGAAGGTTTTTCTCGAGCAACCCGGTGTGCTGACGCCCGCACCTGAGGGTACCCAGGAGCCTTTGCCGCTGATCCTGGCATCCAGCAATGATAAGGGATATCGTACGAAACTGCACACTTTTTTCGGACTGCATCTACAGCTTCCCACAGATACGGTTGAACCCCCCGCAGACGAAAGAGGTCCAGCGGGCCCGATGAAGAAAGACTCCAAACGCCCAAATCTCTGCATCCGGGTTCATGCCAAGAAGCATCTCAGAGGCGGTGGTGGTGGAGGGGGTCAAAAGCGAGGAAGAGAAGGGGGTGAAAAAGATGCTTGGAACGGACACAAGCGCTGGCCAGATGGAGTTCCGCAATTTCTCGAGTTTACCTTGTGCAAGGAAAACAAGGATACCGGCGACGCCATCGGAATCCTCTCACGGATCCTTCATGTGAAGCCAAAAGCGTTTGGTTTCGCTGGAACAAAAGATCGCCGCGGTGTCACGAGTCAGCGGATGACGCTGTTTAGGGTTCGCGCGGCGCGAATGGCGAAACTGAATCTTCATGGAATGCGTGTTGGAAACTATCGGTACGTGAAAAATGGGCTTGGTCTTGGAGACCTCAAAGGCAATGTGTTCACGCTCACACTGCGCGGCATCGAAGAAGGCAAAGAACAAACTGTTGCGCGTGCAGTGAGCGCTTTGCAGCAAAGTGGATACATCAACTACTTTGGTCTGCAGAGGTTTGGGAGCCATTCCGTTGCTACGCACACCATCGGAGCAGCACTCCTCCGTGGCGATTGGGCCGAGGCCATTGATCTCATCCTTCGACCTCGCGATGGAGATAAACACGATGCCGCGACTGCTCGCGCTGTGTACAAGGAGAAGGGGGATATCGAAGGCGCGCTAAAGCTCATGCCGCGTTTCTGTGTTGCGGAGCGTGGACTTCTGGAAGCGATGCTTCGCCAAAAGACCAAGGACCTGATTTCAGTGCTTGCCGGTATTCCTCGCACGACACGGAAGATGTACGTGCACGCCTATCAGAGTTATCTTTGGAACAAGGCGGCTAGTGAACGAGTGAGGCTGCACGGTGTCGAGCGCGTCGTTGCTGGGGACTTGGTATTGGATACTGGTTGCGACGAGAACTTCGAAGAGATTGACGAGGACAGAGCTGGCGACGACATCTTCTCCAGTGTCCATGAAGTCACTGAGAGCGAGGCCGCAGCTGGCATCTTCAAAATCACGGATGTTGTACTTCCTCAGCCTGGATGTAAAGTGATATACTCTGAACCTTTGCAGAAGCTGTACGAAGAGTTATGCGAGAAGGATGGTGTGCAGCTCATCGGATTCGCACACCCGGTGCGGGAGTATTCCTTCGGGTATCTGACTGGAACATACAGGCGGCTGATTGTGAAACCAGATGCGATGGAGCATTCATTTATCAGATACTCTGATCCCAAGGTGGATCTTACAGAGACGGACCTGTCGCGAATCGCGCCGACCGAAGGCAAGGGAGCTGTCCCCCACAAAGACGAGGAAGGAAAGCTACTGGCTCTTCGTCTCAGCCTCGCTCTGCCGACCTCTTCATATGCAACAATGTGCATCAGGGAGCTGCTCAAGTCAACATCTGCGCAGGCAGCACACAAAGCGATGACGCTCGCTGATGATTCGGAAGATAGAGAGACGGCGACTTTGATTTAGATGGGTGTTTCTGACCACCGTAGAGCTAGCTGTAGGATAGCTTCTAGCTACACGTAGAGACAAGTCTTTCGTGCCTGAAAATTCATCGACGATTTCCAAAAAGTGCCGCTGACTCCGCACTCTTCACGTAGCGCGCGGTGTTTAGCTCCTATAGGTTGCGCCCAGATCGGAACGCGTGGCGCACGCGGGTGCGCGCATCCGGTTATTGTTGCTCCGTGATACGCGCACTGTGGATTTGGGATGCTTCGCGTGCTACCGGGTGTTCATGCGACTCCTCCTCGCCTGAAGCGGTCCTACGGGGGAAATGGGAACGTCAACTTGCAGTATGTGCCCTCGGCTTCACGCGTTCCTCGACGGAGAGCAGCGTCCAGGCGAGCGAGCGACAACGAAGCTGTCAATGTGACACCGATCGAAGAGCTACACGCTGCCCTGCCATTTAGTTTAGAGGCATGGAACACGTTCATGAGGGAGTACTGGCAGAAACGGCCCGTGGTCATTCGTGGCGCGACGCTACCTGGTGAGTCAATGCCCATCGACGCAGGCGAGCTCGCCGGGTTGGCGTGCGAACCCGAGTTCCAGCCTCGAATAATCAGAAATAAATCGGGCAAACCATCCGAGTGGAAACTTGAGCGTGGCCCGTTTGCCGAAGAAGAGCTTCGCGCGCTTCCTGAGGACGGGACATGGTGTGTCGTGGTGAACGACCTGGAGAAACACGTGCCTGAGGTAGCGACGCTCCTCGACCTTTTTGACCATTTTCCTCGTTGGCGCGTAGCTGATATCCAGGCTAGTTTGTCAGCTGAAGGTGGTGGTGTTGGCGCTCACTCCGATCAATTCGACGTCTTCCTCATTCAAGGCGAAGGACAAAAACTATGGTCCATATCTGATAACCCGGAATACGCTCCCGAGAACGAGGACGCCTTTTACGCGGAAGCTGAGGTCAAAGTTTTGAGAGATTTTCAGCCGCGTGAATCCAGCCTGCTGGAGCCCGGCGATGTACTGTACCTTCCTCCAAAAGTGGCACATCACGGTGTTGCGAAAGGATCGGACACGGTTTGTGCAACATATAGCGTCGGGTTTCTTGCTCCAACTCGTGACGATTTGGTCTTGTCCCTCGCGCAGTCAACAGTTGACACTGGCGAGGGCACAAGACGCTGGAGCGACCCATGGCTCGAGCCACAGGAAAATGTTGGTATGATTTCCGCAAAAGCCGTGACGCAGGCCTCGACGATTATTCGTGAGGCTATGCCTAAGGACGACGCCGGTTTCGCGAGGTGGTTCGGGTGTCACGTGACGGCAGGCTATTCCTTGGAAAGCGAGGGATTCGTGGCAGATGATAAAATCACCGACGATGACTTTCTCACGACTTGGATTGAGAGGGAGAGCTTGTTTCCCAGGGCTGACGTAAAGTTTGCGTTTGTAGATGAAGTCAGCGATGGTAGCTTGGAAGGTTCCCTTTTCTTCGCTGCTGGTGACGTGTGGGAATTGCTGTCGGACAGAGGTTCAGAACTTGCGCGCCACATTGCAAACCGGAGGGAGATTGTAGCGGAGGACTGGGTCGAACATAATGAGACTGGATTTCGCATGGAGACTGAAGCACAGTCTCTCTTGCATGATCTATTCTCAAGTGGGTATCTATTCCTAGAAGACTAGATTTGTGACGCACAGGCCTTGTTCAGTCTGCCTCACCGAGCCCTTCTCGCGACTTATCATCCAACTGCCCTTTGGATTCTTCCGCCTTGGCGTTTTGCCGCAACACGTCACCAGGACTCGGCAATGGCCGACCACTGCCTCCAGATGGGCCCTCTTTCGATTTTGACGAGGCCAATCCGGCACCCCATCCACCGACTGGCGCGTCGCTGTAAGACGACGGATCCATGGGATCGATCGCATCTGCAGCTCGCTGCCTTTTTCTGCCGCTCGCCGCAGGTGGCATTGCACGGATACTTCCAGCCGCTCGTGGAGCGGATGCCGTCAGCTTCGGCTCGTGCTTTGGCTGCGGTCCAATGCCATGATTTGACTGAGCTTCCTCGGGTAGGCTTGGACCTCTTGCGATCATCCCACTTGTGTGTCCAATCGCGCCCCGCGGCGGTGGTGGCTGCATAGTTACTGCAGGAAATTGTGCAGCGGTCCCACCCAGAGGGGGGACTTCAGCCTTCGTCGGTTTGAGCAAAATTCCGCTGCAATGTCGACAGTACCCGTTATCTTGAACGACCCCCTTACCGAAGCCACCGCAACCCCGGCACCTTTTCATTTGTGCTGCAGCCGCGGCGTCCAAAGGCCTCGTCCAACTACTCTCCTTCGTGACCGCGTTGCAAAAGTAAACATGGCCCGTGGCCGGATCCTTTGCCTCCTTCCATCCCGGAGGTAGAGGCGGATTGGCCATGGCCTCAGTCGGACGTGTCCACGAGCTTTGTCCCGTCGAAGCATTGTACCAATACGTGGTGTTGTACGTCTTGTCGAACGCCGTACTCCAGCCGTCAGGGAGAGGGATTTCCTCCGAGCCTTCTGAATCCTTCCTCGTGTCCTCTTCCGCAGCAGCCACAGCATCCACGTTGATGCCCCTGGCTAGAAGCCTTTTCTTCAAGAAGGGAGGCAACTCCTGCGGCATACCTTCTTTGTTGTCGCAAGGCGCCGACCGACGGCGGCGCTGGCCGGAGTGCTCCTCTACGAATATATCGCACAGAAAGCAGAAGTGGTTTTTCCTCGGGAAAGTCTTGAAAAAAGAAAGACAACGTCTGACTGCAAGTTCGCCTCCGTACGCGCACACTCGGGCCGCACGCGTAGCCCTTTGCACTGAATATCGTAGAGCACTCAAGAGCTTCTATCACACTTGTCGCGACGCAGCATGGTGTTTCGTTATCTCCTCGTCGCCCTCGTCCTGTGGGTGATAGGCGTTGTCGCCCAGACCGAAGGCAAACCAACGACTGTCGAACTCGTTCAGGTGCTGTGTGATACACCTTCGTGGACGCTGGTCGACACCCTAATCACCCTCCCACTGTTCGGCAATGATGCATTCAAGGCTTCAAAGTCGTCCTTGCTGCAGAGATTCAGTCCCGTGGAGGGCAACCTCTCGGTGCGGTCCTTGAGCCCTGGCTTCCTTCCTCCTCCACTGCAAGGTTCCGACCCTTGGAAACTTCTCCTCCTCTCGCTCCTAGTGCTTGCAAGCAAGGTTCTGACCATTTGAAGCTGCTGACTCGACCCGCCCTTTCCCTCCTTCTCTTCACCAGTACACGTGCCAACAACAATCGTACGTCGTGAGCGATGGGACGTCACTCAATGCGTCGGTCACAGCTTTCCTTGCCATGAATGAGACGCTCCCAAACGCTTCGATGACGTATAAAGCGAACGCTGCGTTCGACTTCAAGAACGGCACGGTGGTGCGCCACTACGTCCACAGCAGTAACAGAGAAGACTACCTCGGTAAGACGCTGGTTCGAGACGTTAAGTACAACTCCAAAACTGGTCTTTTATTACTATCACCGAGAGAGAAGATGTTAGGCGTGTCCTTTTCATTGTTATGGAAACCGGACAACAGTCCGTAGAGTTGGTTTGCCACCCTCAGATAGAACAGGGGTGACGACGTATTTTGGAGTCTTTCGGTGTCCCGGCCCGATTTCTCAGGCACAATTCTCTTCGCGTCGTCTCGCAGGCCTCCGAGATGCGGGTCGCATGCCTGGCGACATGCGCGCTCAACCAGTGGGCGTTAGATTTCGAGGGAAATCTCGCTCGAGTCAAGTCTTCGATCGTCCAGGCGAAGGCCCGCGGCGCGCGCTATCGTGTCGGTCCTGAGCTCGAGCTTCCGGGATACGGCTGCGAAGACCATTTCCTCGAGGTGGACACCGTCGAGCACTCGTGGGAGTGTCTCAATGAGCTTTTGGGGGATGACACCACCGACGGCATCCTGTGCGATATTGGTATGCCCGTTATTCATGGCGGTGTGCGATACAACTGCAGGGTATTCGTGCTGGATCGTGAGGTGCTTCTCATCCGTCCGAAGATGTGTTTAGCGAACGACGGCAACTATCGGGAGACGCGTTGGTTCACAGCTTGGCAGCACCGAGGAAAGGTTGACAACTTCAAGCTTCCACAGTCGACATGCGCGGCCACAGGCCAGACGCGTGTTCCGTTTGGAGATGCTGCGTTAGAATTCGAGGATGGGAGCCTTGGCAGCGAGACTTGCGAGGAGCTGTTCACTCCAGCAGCGCCGCACATAGGACTCGCACTTAGTGGTATCGAGGTCATCAGCAATGGGAGCGGTAGTCACCACCAGCTTCGCAAGCTGAACACGCGCATGGATCTCATAAGGTCTGCGACTGCGAAAGGTGGAGGCGTCTATTTATACGCCAATCAGCGAGGGTGTGACGGGGGTCGATTGTACTACGACGGGTGCGCGTGCATCGCCGTAAACGGCGAAGTCGTCGCGCAAGGGGAACAGTTTGCCGTCTCGGAGGTCGAGGTTGTCACTGCAAATGTCGATCTTGACACCGTCGTAGGATTTCGAGGCGCGTTTCAGAGCATGTCTGTACAAGCGGCTGCACATGACAAGCAGCCGATAATTACCGTGCCCTTCTGTCTTTGCACTGCTACCGGCGCACCTGACGCGCCGAGGGAGGTGCGGTACCATACACCGGAGGAAGAAATTTCATTGGGACCTGCGTGCTGGCTGTGGGACTACCTCCGAAGATCAGGTGCCAGCGGGTATCTTCTCCCCCTTTCCGGTGGCGCGGATAGTTCTTCCACTGCCGCCATCGTAGGGTCGATGTGCCAACTTGCAACTGCGGCGGCTGCTGCGGGAGATGAGCAGGCTGGCAAGGACATTCGGCGCGTTGCACAGCTAGAAGACTCCACAACCCTGCCAAACGCGCAGGGGCTGGCGAATCGAGTGTTTACGACGGTATACCTCGGTTCGGAAAACAGCAGCAACGAGACTCGCGCGCGCTCCTCGATGTTGGCGTCAGAGGTGGGGTCGTCGCATCTGGACGTGAGCATCGACACTGTTGTTTCTGCTGTTCTCCACTTTTTTGCCGCTGTCACGAAGAAGACTCCAAAGTTCAAGGTGGACGGAGGAACAAACGTAGAGAATCTGGCGTTGCAGAACATACAGGCACGAATTCGGATGGTGCTGTCGTTCGTTCTGGCGCAACTCATGCCCTGGGTGCGTGGGCGCGCTGGGTTCCTTCTCGTGCTCGGTAGTGCCAACGTCGACGAAGGACTTCGTGGATACATGACCAAGTATGACTGCTCGTCCGCGGATGTCAACCCGATAGGTGGGATCAGTAAGGCAGATCTGCGCTCTTTCTTGCGCTGGGGAGCTGAGCATCTCGGCTATCCCACTTTGGCGTCTGTAGAGGAGGCACCACCCACTGCAGAGCTTGAGCCGATTCGCGACGATTATGTTCAGACAGATGAGGAGGATATGGGCATGTCGTACGAAGAGCTGGGTGTTTACGGTAGGCTGCGCAAGATCGCTAGACTGGGACCAGTCGAAATGTATAAGCGCTTGCTGCACGAGTGGAGGGATCGCGCGTCTCCAGCAGTGATTGCTGAGAAGGTCAAGCGTTTCTTCTTCTTCTACTCGTGCAATCGACATAAAATGACGACGCTGACGCCTTCTTATCACGCTGAGAACTACTCACCAGAGGATAATCGGTTTGACCTGCGGCCGTTCTTATACAACGTGCGGTGGCCTTGGCAGTTCAAGAAGATTGATGAGATCGAGGGTGAAGAGACGAAGAAGCGTGAGGCAGTGGCAAGGTAGAAGGTGACGTTGTGAAGCTTCGCCCGAAACTTTGGTAGTACCCATAACCTTCAAAAAATGAGTCCATTCGCGTGCCGTTTGTCCCGGCGCGCTGGGGACTCTTGTCGAAGCGACGTTTGAACGCGGCCTGCCGTGCCGATCGCCGCCGCGCAGACGTCAGCGCGCATCAGACGCAGCGACAGTCGGTTGGAAAGGGTATAGACCATCCCACTGATCGGTGTGCGGTGACACCTGTTCAGACCGGCGGGTTGGACGAGCGGCAGCTAACCCGTTCCAGTCGAGATGGCTGCCAAGAAGGCCGCCGAGAAGAAGGAGGTTGGGCAGAAGAAAGGCGAAGCGACGCCTGATGCCAAGGGCAACAAGAAGGATGAAAAGAAGGAGGTCGAACTGTCCGACGAGGATCTCGCTTTGAAAGAGAACCTCGAGCTGATGGTGACCAGAAGTGCGGATCCTAAGGCTGGCGTCGCGAAGCTGGCAATGGAGACGATGAGGAGTGAGATCAAAACCGCCACCAGGTAAGCGAGTGCCCAGCCGGATCGCCCCGATGCGATCTGGGGTGTGCGCGCGCGAGTGTCACTCGTGCTCACCTACGGTCGCACGAAACGGTGGTAAGCATATCGACTAACCTCCCCCTCCCATGAACATTTCATTTCAGCTCGATGACGAGCGTGCCCAAGCCGCTCAAGTTCCTTCGTCCGCACCTTCAAACCCTCAAGGACACGTACGCGAAGATGAAGAAGCCAATTGAGAACAAGAAGCTGCTCGCGGACATCATCTCTCTGCTCGCCATGACCGACGCGCCTGTCGAAAACGTCATGCCCGAGTCTCTCAAGTATCGCCTCCTCGGATCTGGCGAGGACATTGGCACGTGGGGACATGAGGTGCGTACATGGCCTGGAACTCTTCGATAACCAGATCTGGGCACGCGCACTCAGATCTGGGCACTCCCACATAGATCTAGCACTCCTTCCAACCTTGATCCTGGACTGACATCATCCTTTCTGATCCTGCAGTACGTTCGCAATCTCGCCTCTGAAATTGGGATGGAGTTCCACCGCCGCCAGGAGGAGGCGGGCACCGACGCCATGCAGGTTGACAACGAAGATCTCATGGGCCAGGTCGAAGAGATCATCCCCTTCCACATGAAGCACAACGCTGAGCCGGAGGCGGTGGACCTGCTTCTCGAGGTCGAGAGGCTTGACATGCTCTCCGAGCATGTCACTGAGGCGAACCACGCGCGTACGTGCCTGTATCTCTTTAGCTGTTCGAGTTATCTTGCCGAGCCCGAGGACTCGGAGGTGCTGAAGGTTGCTCATGCCATCTTCATGAAGGTCGAGAAGTATACGGATGCTATGCGTGTGGCTTGCCGCCTTGGCGTGCAGGAGATCATGGAGGAGACATTTATCGCGTGCACGGATAAGCAAGAGAAGCGCCAGTTGTGCTACATGCTGGCCAGACACGGGCACCCTCTGAGGCTTGACGAAGGTCCGTGCGAAGTGACAGATGGAGATGAGCTCGAGGAGCTGCAGATGATCATGAGCAACTCGAACCTCAGCGCGAACTACCTGACGCTGGCGCGTGACCTAGACGTGATGGAGGCAAAGCTGCCAGAGGACATCTACAAGACGCACCTGATGGAGGGACGCGCACCTGCCGGGGCAGCTGTGGACAGTGCTCGAGCGAACCTCGCCGCGACTTTTGTTAATGCTTTCGTCAACGCGGGCTTTGGCCAGGATAAGCTGCTCACGACGTCTGAGGGTGGGGATGGCGCGGCAGAAGGTGAGGCTGCGGGTGCTGGTTCGAACGTCAGCTGGATCTTCAAGAACAAGGATCACGGAAAGATGTCTGCGGCCGCCAGTCTCGGATCCATCCTTCTATGGGATGTCGAGGATGGCCTGCCTCGTGTGGACAACTACCTGTACAGTATGGAGCAGCAGGTAGTCGCCGGTGGCTTGCTCGCTGTCGGCCTCATCAACGTCAACGTGCGCAACGACTGTGACCCGGCTTACGGTTTGCTTTATGAGAGCGTAAACAAGGAGAACGCGTCGATTCGCATCGGTGCGATCATGGGGCTCGGTCTGGCGTACGCCGGGTGCCAGAAGGAGGAGGTTCAGGAGGTTCTCGTTCCCGTGATCACGGATGAGTCCACTCCGATGGATGTTGTCGCGTTTGCTGCGCTCTCTCTCGGTTTGGTCTTCGTCGGCACCTGCCATGAAGAATGCGTGCAGGCAATTGTTCAGGCGTTGATGCTCCGTCCTGAGAAGGATCTCGACGACCCCTTTGCGCATTTCATCTGCCTTGGCCTCGGACTTCTTTTCCTGCAGCGCCAGGGCGAGGTTGAGGCCACGCTCGAGGTGGCTAAAACGCTGTGCCCTCGTGTCAGTGAATTCTGTCAGGTTACTCTTGAAGTGTGCGCGTACGCGGGTAGCGGAGACGTGCTCAAGGTGCAGTCCATGCTTGCGAGGTGCGGCGAGCACCCGGATCTTGACGGCGACGAAGTTGCCGAGGGTGCGGAAGGTGCTGAGGGCGAGGGCGAGACGAAGGAATGGCTCGCTGATCCGCAGGCGGTGGCTGCGCTCGGTGTAGCGCTCATCGCTTCTGGGGAAGAGCTTGGGTCTGATATGGCTGTGCGCGCGTATGATCACCTGATCCAGTATGGCGACGCTGCTGTGCGCAAGGCTGCCCCCATCGGTCTTGCATTGCTGCACATCTCCAACCCCAAGTTGCAGGTGACCGACGTGCTTGGACGGCTCAGCCACGACAGCAACGAGGAGGTTGCTCAAGCTGCCAGCCTCGCGCTTGGTATTGTCGGCGCAGGAACGAACAACGCCCGCCTCGCGAGCCAGCTTCGTCAGCTGTCCAGCTACTACTACAAGGACCCTTCGTTGCTCTTCCTCGTGAGGGTCGCGCAAGGACTCGTCCATCTTGGAAAGGGGCTGCTCACGCTCTCGCCGTCCCACTCGGACCGGTCGCTCAACTCCAACGTGGCCCTTGCCGGCCTGATTACCATCGCATTTTCTATGCTTGATATGAAGCATACCATCCTCGGTAAGTATCATTACATGCTGTACTACATCTTTGTGGCGGCGCAGCCTCGCATGCTGATGACCGTGGACGAGGAGGGCAAGCCGCTTCCGGTGTCGGTGCGCGTTGGGCAGGCTGTGGACGTCGTCGGCCAGGCTGGTCGCCCGAAGACGATCACCGGATTCCAGCAGCACCAGACGCCCGTATTGTTATCTGCTGGTGATCGTGCGGAGCTCGCGACAGAAAAGTACATCGCCCTGGCGTCTGTGCTCGAGGGGGTTGTGATACTGAAGCCTAACCCGGCTTACATCGAGGAAAAGGCTGATTAGAATCTAGCTTGTGCGATGTCAACCATATTTCACACAACAGAACAAGACTCGCACACGCGCTGCCACGAGGGCATGCAGGCTTCCACTCCGGCGAGCTCTATATCGTGGACGTGCTTCTCATGTCCCCAAAGCTCTAAGCGTCTCTTGAAGCAAGGTGGGGTAGCCCAGCGTACCAGTGTAGGCGCTCGATCATTCAGGGACGACGATGGCATACCGATCACTGAGTATCTCTCTCAGGGGGACGAGACCCTTCCCCCTCTGGTGGAGGTCACTTTGCAGATAGGAGGCAAGGATGTGCGCGTGGTGAAGCCTCCTGGAACAGACGATCTGTGGGGATGGTACGAGCAGACGGGAAACATGGAAGCGGATCCGTCTTGGGGCCGAATATGGGAGACGTCGAGAGCGCTCAGCCAAGGCATTTTTCTCGGGACCGACAAAATCCCTGAGCTGAAAGGCAAGAGAGTGGTCGAAGTGGGCTGTGGTCTTGGGCTTGCAGGAATCACCGCAGCAGTGCACTGCGATGCTTCAGTGATCTTCTGCGACCGTGAACCACTGGCGATTCACTGTGCACTCTCTTCAGCCGCTGTGAATGGACTGAAAGTGGTCAGCGTCGGAGATGCAGGAGAAGACAGAAGTTGTGCAGGTGCTCTTCTGGATTGGTCGAATCCCCAGTCTCTGGGTCAACCCGTGGACGTCGTGCTTGGTGCTGACTGTTTGTATGATCCCGGCACTGCCGACTTGCTCGCGGGCTGCTGCTACGAGCTGGTCGCAGGGAAAGGAACGGTGGTGCTTGCGGAGCCCGCGAAGGAGCGAGCGCTTGGCTGTCGCGATGCATTCCTGGCTGCCGCAAACGCCAGAGGAGCTCTTTCTCGCGCAGAGGTTGTTTCCATTCCCCCCGAGTTTGAGAGTGACCCCCCCAGTGTCTTGGTGATCGTATGTTGGGAATAGTGTGTATCTTTAAAGAGTACTTTCGTAGTCTACAATCTAACTCTAGCTATCTAAGCTGTTTTGTTGCCTCCCGGAGGCGTTGTGTTCTCTTCTTCGGACTCAACAGTGTCACGAGACTTCTCGAGCAAGAGTTGTCGCTCAAGCGCCAAAGGAAAGCACTTTTCGTACTTCGAGCGAATAGCGAACGACGCAGCCGTCTGTCCCGTCAGATCGTGACCGAACGAGGCAGCGACCTGAAACCACTGCCTCTTTACCGTTACTTCAGCTGCCCCGCCTCGCGAAGACACCTCACGAAACAGTTTGAAGACGTCCAGCTTGACGCCGCAAAAGGTGGGAATCCTTAGCTTTTGGCCATCTTTCGCGTGCAAACCTTTGAGCATGGACAGGAACTGATCTTCGTTTTCCATGGTGGACACATCGATCGACTTGGTCAAAGGCGTGTCTAGGGCAGATTTCTTTCGCTTTTTCATCTTCTTTGCGACGTTCTTGCGAATAGGGGCCTTCTCAACCTGCACCTCGCTTTCCATCCCTTGTTGCGGATCATCGCTCATGACATTTCTCACATCCTGAGCCGCGTCGTTTCCTGCCCCTCCCTTAACGTGTTTCGTTACTGCTGCTTTCGTGGCTCGCATGATCGGCGGCACCCTTGCAACTACAGGAAATGGTGCGCCATTGTCAAGTTTCCAACCATCAATCCCTGCACCCCCGTTCGGTCGCACACAGAATATAGCATCGTCATCATCGTCGTCCATCTCATCTTCCTCACTCTCTTCCGATGATGGTTCCTCTGCTGCAAGATCGACCCAATGCAGCTTCCCATACTTGCGCCTGCGTCTGCTGCGCGCCCTTGTTTCCGGGTCATCTCCAGTGACGATATCATCGTGCAACCGTTCGCCGCACCGTAACGCGGTGGCAGCACGCATTGCCTCACGATTCGAACGCATAGAGATGATTTCACGCCGCACGCTGTCACTCATGATCGTCTTGTCAAAATTGTCGACGGCGATACCCAATTTACCAGAGCTCTGGTACGAGGTGCGCACGATGTCATCAAAGCGCAGCTTTCCACCAGCTGGAATCCAAATGCCGGTAGAGACGAGAGAAACTAGCGCCGCGTTTGCACTCTGCAAGATCTTTAGAAGCGACTGGCTTGGGAGTGAAGTTTTACTCATGGAAGAACCAGCACGTGCGCTCTTGCTCACAATCGCTGAGGCAGCATCCAAGGTGTGGACGATCAGTTTGCCCAACCGAAGAATCGCACCAGCATCGACACTTGATCGTTTCTGGCCCATCTCAAGCGTTTCCTCGCGAACACTTGCCACAGAGCGCCGCAAATGTTCCACGATGAGACGAAGCACCACAGATGCAGAGGTCGCCGCGGCGACTGAAGGTACAGGATTAGAAGCAGAGGATATGACGTGAACCACATCTGACAGGACGGCGATGGCTGCGTCAGTGCCATTGAACTTCAGCGCGAGATGATGCGCAGCGACCAAGAGTCCAGAGCGCCTTGCGTGTTCTGTCGAGTCGCCATCGCTCACGTAGCCTTCAAGCTCTCCAAAAAATTGCTTTGCCTGCACCCAGGTCGGTAGATGCCGCGAAAGATTCGAAATATCGACCGCAACATCTTCCGTCAACGTAAACGTATCTGCACCATCACGATCCTCAGCGTGGCCCCAGAGCGCAGCCGAGGCGTGTGCAGTCACGACCATAGAGGTGCAAGCTTTGGCAGTGTCGAGAGGTAAACTCAGTAATAGTGTTGCGCCGAGTGAAAGCGCAGGTGTTGCGGCACTCAAGGCTGTGCACTCTGAGGCACGCGCAGTGACCCACTGCAACATCTCTAGGCGACCATCTGAGTTGATGGCGTCTCCGTCAGAGGACTCCAGGTGGAGCGAAGGAGTTGCGAGAGCGAGCAACACGGATGCCTCCAATTCAGGAGATGCGGGAGCCTGCGCAGCAGCAGAGCAAAGCTCGAAACATCCAGCGACGATCGACGCACGAGTAGATGCAGAAGTGTCAGCCCAGCGACCGTAGCTTCTCTCGCCCTGATTTTTTCCGCCCCCTGGCGCTTCAAACCTCTCAGCGAGCATTCGATACTTTTCAGACTGACTGCGGATCGCGTGCATATCTCCACCCACATTGACATTCGGTGCGAGACGTTCTGCGAGTCTCAGTGACTTGCGTAAGATGTCCCTCTCAATCAGTTCACGCAGAATGAAGCTCGGATCAAACGCGGCCGTGGAGACGCGGCCAGCTTTGCAGAGCCCCACCGCGACAGCAACGGATACAGCAGCACGCGTCATAATGCCAGCCTGCACGGCAGGTTCAACATCGGGTACATCGTGTTGCGGCTGCTTTGACACCAATGCGGAATGTACTTCATCTTCCCCGAGTACACTCTCTACCGCGGAGAGCAGCGTGATGACCTGAACACGAGGCATAGACGCCACCGCCGCAGCAAATGCTGAGGCGTCGTTTCCGCCCACGTCTTTGCTGCGGATCCCTCGCTGCAAGGCCATGAGATTGGACAAGCGATGCAGGAGAGCTCTTCGCACATCAGGCACGGGAATGCCGAGGTTGAATTCGTATCTGCCTTTGTCCACGACGTCGCGGTTCATGTCGGCATCGAGGCACATCTGCAGTGTATTTGCCAGAATCGTCATTACCGCCACACCAGTCAAGTAACTCCATTGCTGCACAGCATCAGCACCCGCCTGTGTTTCGCCATCTTTTGGCGATGGTGCCACCGCGAGCTCTAAGCCACCGCTCATCACGCGCGCTCTGAACTCGGCGGGATCGACGTAGGCTGCAAGCACGAGATCAGCGTGGAAGATTGCAGAGACGGCGTCGAGAGGGAGTCTCTCCCGAACAGGGATGCTCACATGGTTCCGAACAGTGCACACCACAGGTGCGCCTGGGTGTTCGCCGTCTGCGCGACGCCATGTCAGAGCCTGGGCCTCCATTCGAGGGGCGAGCCACCCATCACGGATGGCGAGTAGATCAGCTGTTGGAAGATACCGGGCAGCCGCCACCAGAACTGCCGCCGAGAGCACCACTAAACGATGAGGGCGAAAACTCGCTTCATCTTCACCGAAGTCTTCCAAGCCTGACCCCGAGTCAATGGGTCTCGATGCCACCTTCGCGGAAGACACCGCGTGAAGCGCCCAACGTACCGATAGCGCGACGTCCGATCGCGGGAACGGCTGCTCGGGGGAGCTCAGAACGGCACGAAGGAGATTAAGGCCGTCGATGCGTGCCCTTGTTGACCCCTTAAGTTTCTGTTCGATGATCCCGCACAGCTCCCTTCGTCGGGTCTCATCCACGCGAGCGACGCGCGCGAGCGAAGCGCCCAGCGTATGCATCAGCGCCGATATTGAGAGCGAGTCATCCACACCGTCGGAGCGCGAAGGCGAGGCTGCGACGTCGAGTAACAAACGCCAAGGCTGCTCTGAGACCAGAGATGCGTCCGGAGTCGAAGCCAGCGCCGAGGCGAGCACACGCGCAGCCGCCACTTCTCCGGCTCCGTCCGCAGCCCTCTGGATCGTCGAAGACATAGACTTCGAAGACGGAGATTCTCGTGCCGCGCGCACCAAAGACTCTAGCAGGGGCATCAACGCTTCGCCTGACGTGTTGCCGTTGTCCAGACTGCGCGCATCGCTCGATAAGAATTTCGCCAGCAGCGGCACGCTCTCCTCCGCAAGCACCCAAGTCCTCCGCGACTTCGATCGCAGCAGCGCGGCGAGGAGCGCAGGGACGGCATCCAGAAGCCACGGATGGGGGGTTGGGAGTGCATCAGTACCCTGAAGCTCCGATGCGATCTCAGAGGCTAGACGCGCGGCGTGGTGCACTCCGATCGGCCCGAGCGCTCGATTCGCGACCGCCCGCTCGAGCGCGGCTTCCACCTCGACCGCCGCCGTCCCGCGTCCCCGGGAAGCGTCCCGTGCGAGCAATACACCAAATGTGAGAATGTCGCTCGGGGAAAGCGCGTGAGAGCTGCCGTCCTCTGGTGCGGCGGCGACCAGCCACTGGCGTGTGCGCCCGTCGTCCGTCAGGAGCGAGTGGAGGTGTCGCGGAAATTCCGCCGCTCCGAGGTCCTGCATAGCACCACCCTCCTCGTCTTTCCCTCAGCGTCGCGTCATGTCAGCGGTGTCTCAACGTGTTTGATGTGTGGCCCGCGACTGCTCACGCTGATGCGCCGTCGTGCGCAGCCCCTCGGCGCCAGCGCGAACGCGATTTGATGCCACCGCGGGAATTGCACGCGATGTCGCTCTGATCGCTGAGATCTGGACAACGGCAGGTGCACGCAGAAAATCTTGCCAGCCAGTACTTGACCTACTATCATATACTGGCTTTGGTCGGGTGCCAAAGCGACGTGCACCTCCGGCGATGTGAATGAATATGTGATGTCATTTCATTTCAATACATGCAGAATATCCTCAGGGGTGAGGTTGGTGACGTACCCTTCGCGCACGTCAAAGTCCCACCCCTCCCCGATCCCTCCCCCTGCGCCGGCGCCGCACAGCCTCTCAACCTCCGCCTGCACCGCCTCTGGCCCGACGGCGTCCGCATCCAACAGATTGCACGCTATTTCCATGACGGCCGCGCCCGCCTGATCCTCGCCATGAGGCAATGCCATCGCCTGCACGGATCGAAGCCCACCCCCGCGCTCGCTCACCGCCCTCGCCAAACGCCGAGCCGCAACTATCGGGTCGGTGCCCGGTGGGGGCGCCTCACCCGCCACAACAAACGGGACGTTGTAATTGCACACCCAGGGCGTGGCCCCGAGCATGACGACGCCGCGCTCAGGGGGGATGTCCGCCGGACCGAAGTCTGCGTCGACGCGCCCGCCGTCGACGACGTGCGCCCCCGCCCAGGCCCCCGCCCCCACCCCAGTTTCCCGGAAGTATCCGAGTTTCCGCCGGAGGTCCGCGAGCTTTGCGCGCGCGGGACTCGCGTCGCCGTACAGGAGCACGGGGACGCCGAGGGTCGATCCGATGTGGGCGCCGAGACCGCGCGCGAGGGTGGTGGCGATGGATTCGGGCGCGTCCCCCACGGCGTGACAACTGATGTGGTCCACGACGCCGCAACGAGGATGGGTCGCGGCGTGCGCGCGAAGGTCCACCAGGTCCATCGCGCGCTCAGTGAGCGCCAACGCGACGCGACGGAGAGGCTCGACCACCGCGGGTTCGTTCCCGTCGGAAGGGGAGGAGGAGGAAGAGGGCACGCTCATGCCGAGGGTGAATCCCGTGCGGTTGTACTCCACGTCGCGGAAGACGTTCACCACCTTCGCGCCGTGAGACTCGCACGCTTCCTGAGCGGTGCTCTCGAGCGTGTCCACGATCTTCTCGGTTTTTCCCTCAGACACGTACACCACCGCGACGAGGCCCCCGGCCTTGCCTGCACGGGCGGCGGTCGTCGACGCGCGCATCGCGGTAAGACCACGAAGACCCCAGGCGGCAGCCAAAGTGGCTGACGACATCGCTCGCGCGCGCGAGGGAGTGCGGAAGGTGGAAGGAAGAGCCGTGACGCGTCGGTCGCCGAGGGCAGAGGTCGTCGTGTTGTGCACCGGGATATCCGGCCGGCCCGACCAGAGAAATTTTATTCATCGATTCTAAAGTTCGAGTTGCCGCATCACAAACCGACGAGCCATATGGCTCTGTGCACATGTGTCTCCAAGCACACGCCCTGCTCTGCCGCGCTCAAAACCGCACGTCCATTCGCGGTGAACGTCTTCGCCATCGCAACTTCCCCAAGCTCGAAGGCATCGAGCTGTGGGTCACTGATGCGCTCCAGGCTCCTCACCCGCCTCCTTCGGCTCTCGACGCCTGAATCATCGCCCTCATGCGCTTCGGCGACGTCCAGAACCTCGATTCTGTGACTCCACTCCTCCACCCATCGCCGTTGCTCCCGTGGCCCGCCCATCGTGTACAGAATCTTAACGAATCGCCGCAGCACGGACGGATGGACGACCAACTTTTCGTAGTCCTGGAGTTGGCGCTCCAGATCTTGCGGATCCTCGAGCTCCGCGTTGAGGCACGCCCTGTGCTGCGCCTTTTTCGCCGCCCACTCGCGGACGACCGGATCGTCCAGAAACGCCATGAAGTTGGATCTCGTGGCGTGGCTCACCTCTGACACGAGCGCGAAGAGCGTCGTGACATCGAGGTTGGCCATCTTCGGCGGAGCTGGGGCGGGAGGGAGCACCGCAAGAGGATCCAATGCCGCCACCCCTCCGACCCCGTTCGCCCGGAGTATCAGAATATCGTTCTCCCTCAGCGTCCGCGCTTCCATCTCCCCGAGCTCGCCCGTGACGAAGACCGCCACGCGCGGGGGGACGCCAAAAGGGCGAAGATTGCACGGCGCGGAGGCGACCTTCTGCAGAGTCAACGCCTGCGTGACGATGCCGGCGGCGACGCGGCCTCGCTCCGCCTTGCACTCTATCCACAGCGCACCTCCTTGGGCGACGACGTCAACCTCCACGACCTCGTCGTCTTCGAGCTTCGCGACCACGGACGGGGTCCTGGAGGCGAACCGCTTACGCACGGCCGTGACGTTCGGAGCCCAATCCGCACATATTAACTCGAGGGAAAACCCCCGCAGATTATTTTCAAGGCCCTGGCGCGAGGTGGCGAACCTGGAGGAGTCCAGGCCGGACCGCAGACTCACCGCCACGTCCCTCTCGCGCGACAAGGCTCGTCTGAGCTTGATGATACCCTCGACGTCGGGTTTTCGCGCCATGAAGCTCGCAATGAGAGCGTCGAGGGCTGCGCACCCTTGGACGAGCTCGTCACACGCCTCGTTGTTTACTGGGCGCTCCGAGCTCGGAGTCATGACTGCGCATCGAGTGGCCGTGCGCTGCGAGGCACCCGACGGCCTCTCACGATGATTCGGTTTTACTCTTGGCGCAGCAGCGACCGATAATGCGTGCATTCGACTCTTCTAGAAACCGCGCGGCATATGAGCGGCGCGCGCTCGGAGGTTCTGGGTGGTTTCTCTTCTCCGTGCGTTTTTCGAACTACGGTGAGAGCCCGCCGAGAAAAAATCTCCGCGGACCCAAAGGCGGACCCGGACCCTCCCTCGGGAGGCAAAACGGGTTCCAAAAAAATAGGTGGTGGAATTTTCCTCATACTAGTTCTTCATACGAAAGTTCAGTCGGCAAGTCAGCATCAGACGTCAACCCCTCGGTCGCGGCCCCAAATGAGGAGGAAAAAAACCCAAAGGTCGGCCGCGCCCCTTCCACCGCTATCAGCACACCCGTCCGCGTGGCACGCGGATATAAGACACCGCGCGTCGGGCTGCGGGCGTTCGGTTTTCGGTGGAGAACTTTTCCTTCTTGGCGGCGAGCGCGAACCTTAGACGCTCACCGGGTGGTTGAGGTGCTGGGGAAGGAAAAACCACGCCGATTTGTCGTACCCCTCTGTCTCCCAGGCACGATGGCGACCTCACCCGCGGACGGCGAGAAGCCTAAGCTGGCGGTTCCGTCGCACTTCCAGTGCCCGGTGTCCATGGAACTCATGGGTGATCCCGTGATGGTCGCCACTGGGCACACGTATGACCGGCAGTACATCCAGCGGTGGCTCGAGGCGGGGAACAAGACGTGCCCCGTGACCGGTGTGCGTCTCCGCCATCTCGAGCTCACCCCGAACTTTGCGCTGCGCAGCGCCATCCAGGAGTGGGCCAAGGCGAACGGCGTGACGCTTAAGACGAAGCAGTTCACGAGCGTGACGGAGAAGGCGGTGGTGAACAGCGCGTCTGACGTCACCGAGGGCGGATCCGCGTCTATCCCGCACTGTGTCCTCGAAGGGCACGAAGAGATCGTGTGGGCCGTGGAGGCAACGGATGGACACCTCTTCAGCGCGTCCGCGGACAAGACCATCCGAGTCTGGGACACGCAGACGAGGCGATGTGTGCACGTCCTCGAGGAACACACCCGACCCGTTCTGTCTCTCGCGGTGAGTCAGCGCCACGGCAAGCTGTTCTCGGGCTCGTACGACTGCTCAATCCGTGTCTGGGATCTTTCAACCTATCGCCGTGCGCGCGCGTTGCACGGGCACACCGACGCGGTGCGCTCGCTCGCCGTCTCAGGGGACACTCTGTTCAGCGGATCGTACGACTCCACGCTTCGAGCCTACGATATCAACACCCTGAAGCCCCTTAAGGTGCTGGAGGGGCACACCGGCCCAGTGCGCACTCTCACCGTGCTCGGTAAGCACGTGTTCAGCGGCTCGTACGACAAGACTGTCAGGGTGTGGGACACCGAGACGTTGGAGGCGGTGACGACGCTCGAGGGCCACACAGACGCCGTTCGCGCGCTGGCGGCGTCCCCGGTGGAAGACTGTAAGTACGTCTTCTCCGGATCGGACGATTCCACCGTGCGCGTCTGGGACGCGGAGACGTTTGCGTGCGTGCGCGTGTTTGAGGGCCACGAGGACAACGTCAGGGTTCTCACCGCAGACAGCCGGTATCTGTACAGCGGCTCGTGGGACAAGACGATCAGGGTGTGGGACTTGGACACGCTGGAGTGCGCGCAGGTCCTCGAAGGGCACGTCGAGGCGGTCCTCGCGCTCACCGTGATGCGCGGACACCTCATCAGCGGGTCGTACGACACGACAGTGCGCTTCTGGTCAACGGGATCCTTCGCGTGCGTCGGGAAGTTCGAAGGCCATGACGATGCCGTGCGTGTGCTCACGTCCACGGGAGAGGATGCGGACACCGTGTACAGCGGCTCGTATGACGGCAGCATCGGGTTTTGGTCCATGCCGACGGCGTCGAGCGGGGGGGCGTCATCGTCGGGCGCCGTTGCGGACGCGATGGCGTCACTCAACGTCAACGATGCAAGCAACTAAACAGGAATATTGTAACAACGCAACACGCGCCACGCGCGGCACGAGTAATACGCACAACAGTTACAGTCGAGATCACTAGACTACCTCATCGATCAGCATCGTCGTTCCGTCGCGCCCCGGTGCCTTCACCCTGTCGAAATCTCACACAAGCTGTTCACGTACGAAAATTGGCTGAAGCGCATGAAGAGTTTGCGATACCACACCCACTGGCTCGCGTGCAAGCGCATGGCGCGCACGAGCTCCGCGGGGTCTGACGCCTTCACCAGCGCGTGCGTCTCGAAGAGCGCGAAGGCACGATTGATGAACCCAAAGTATTTCCTCAGGGGATTGATGCTCACCAACGCCCACACCCGCGGTGGTGGCGATGCTGCGCCGGCGCGACCGACCCAATTTAACAACCAAAAGAGCACCCCTCGATACGTCGCGACGTGGTTCGGATGCCCCGATACCCCCTTCGAGTCGAAGGTGAGCACGACATCCGCGTTCACACGCTTCGCTGCAACGTCCACGTGCGACGCGATCGCCTCCTCTGGCCACCGCTCCTCGAACCCGTCACGCACTCGTGGGTCGCTCACAACCTCGACCGAGCGTAGCCCGAGAGTCGCCCCCACCGCCTCAAGCTCCTTCGTGCGCACCTCCCCGAGACCGTCCGCGTCGCCGTTAGACAGACACACGAGATGCGTTTCAACGCGTGCCCGCGAGAGCGCCTGGATCGTCGGCCCGAAGAACATCGTCTCGTCGTCGGGGTGCGCGATCACGAGCAGCACTCTTCTCCACCCATTTGGCGCATCACCTCCCGTACCCCCTTCAGCTGTCCCTGTTCTTCTCCAGAGCAGCCCCCGCACGCAGATATCGACGACGGTCCCGACGAAAAGCAGCGCGACGATGATCAACCATGAGTTCTCCATCGGCATCGCGCCGCTCCGCGCGCACCCGCGCGTCGGAACTGTGAGGAGTTTCGCGGGGACTATCGTGCGCTTGGTTCCCGACGAAGAAAAACTTGCCATTGCACTCCGGTCACCTTCTAAAACCATACCTTGTACAAGTAGTTCATCAGCTCATCATCGGTTCCACTCCCGAATACTGAC
>Ga0181566_10001070_pt1 | contig 22390 bp, 23 predicted proteins | sample 101ome_15_FD_133762 | JGI IMG/M metagenome (GOLD analysis project Ga0181566, IMG submission 133762) | Coastal salt marsh microbial communities from the Groves Creek Marsh, Skidaway Island, Georgia - 101402AT metaG (megahit assembly) | ecosystem: Environmental > Aquatic > Marine > Intertidal...
CTTCGGTAGAGGCGGTGATTCAAGATGTGATGGCGATTAACCCTGATGCAGTAATGGTGATTAAATCTACCGTGCCAGTGGGCTATACCAATGAAGTTAAGGCTAAATTTAATTGTGACAATATCATGTTCTCACCTGAGTTTTTAAGAGAGGGCTTGGCACTTTACGATAATCTTTATCCATCGCGCATTATAGTGGGAGAGCGCTCGAATAGAGCCAAACAGTTTGCAGATTTATTGGTTGAAGGTGCGATTAAGAAAAATATTGATCTGTTGTTTACTGATGCAACTGAAGCCGAGGCAGTCAAACTCTTTAGCAATACTTATTTGGCCATGCGTGTGTCTTATTTTAATGAGCTAGACACCTATGCAGAAACCCACAATTTGGATGCTCGTCAAATTATCGAAGGCGTGGGTCTTGATCCGAGGATTGGCTCACATTACAATAATCCATCCTTTGGCTATGGAGGCTATTGCCTTCCAAAAGATACCAAACAGCTTCGTGCTAACTATCAAGATGTTCCTAATGCTTTGATTGGGGCTATTGTTGATGCCAATTCCATGCGTAAAGATTTTATTGCTGATCAAATCATTGGTAAGAGTCCTGCGGTGGTAGGTATACATAGACTAATTATGAAGTCAGGCTCTGATAACTTTAGGGCCTCATCCATTCAAGGTATTATGAAACGTATTAAGGCTAAAGGTATAGAAGTAGTAGTTTATGAGCCTGTATTAATTGACCAGGGCAAGACTGAGTTCTTTCACTCCAGGGTGATTAATGATTTGGTCGAATTTAAGCAAATAAGTGATGTGATTGTAGCTAATCGAATGGTTAACGAATTAGATGATGTAAAAGGTAAGATCTACACCCGTGATTTATTTAATAGTGATTAAACAAAAGGATTAAAAGTGAAAGTCTTGGTAACTGGTTCGGCGGGTTTTATTGGTTCAGCTCTCTCGATTCGTCTGCTGGATCGGGGTGATGAAGTGGTAGGGATTGATAATCATAATGATTATTATGATCCTAAACTCAAAGAAGTCCGTCTAGCGCGCCATGCGAACCATCCAAACTACACGCACATTCGTATGAATCTTGAAGATCGAGCAGCTATGGCTGACTTGTTTGAACGTGAACAATTTGATGGCGTGGTGAATCTAGCTGCACAAGCAGGTGTTCGTTATTCATTAGAGAACCCAATGGCTTATATTGACACTAATTTGGTGGGGTTTGGCCACATTTTAGAGGGGTGTCGACATAATCAAGTTAAGCACTTAGTGTACGCATCATCCAGTTCGACATATGGACTCAATACGAAGCAACCTTTCTCTACTCATGAATGTGTGAATCATCCTGTAAGTCTATATGCAGCCACTAAAAAAGCTAATGAATTAATGGCACACACCTATTCACATCTTTATAATTTGCCAACTACAGGTTTAAGATTCTTTACCGTATATGGTCCATATGATCGACCAGATATGGCTTTACAAAAATTTACACGCGCCATTGTTGCTGGTGAGCCGATTACGGTGTTCAACTATGGCAAACATCGTAGAGACTTTACCTATATTGATGATATTGTCGAAGGTATTATTCGCGTTTTAGACCGTCCAGCTCTAGCTAACCCTGAGTGGGATAGCAATAACCCAGATCCAGCTACTTCGAGTGCGCCTTATCGTGTGTATAACATTGGTAATAACAATCCATTAGAACTAATGGACTATATTGGAGCATTAGAAACTTCATTAGGCATGAGTGCTGAGAAAGAACTGTTGCCGCTTCAACCTGGTGATGTGCCAGATACCTTCGCTGACGTGGATGATTTAGTGGTAGAATTTGACTACAAACCTTCCATGAGTGTGAAAGAGGGTGTTGCCAATTTTGTTAGGTGGTATAAAGAATATAATAACATTTAGCTCCTAATTACAGATTGAGCTTCTTTAATGGAGTTTAAGATATGGGTTGCATTCGAGTTTTTCGCATCAATATCATGCCCGCTTTTTACCAGTATAGTCTGATTGATACCCGCTGCATTGGCTGCTTTCACATCAGCCTCTTTATCTCCAATAATCCAAGATCTATTCATATCAATTTTATGTTTTTCTTTGGCCTTGAATAGCATGCCTGGTTTGGGTTTTCTGCAGTCACAGCAATCATCAGGGCCATGAGGGCAAAAGAATACATCTAAAATATTAATACCTTGATGCTTGAATTGATCAAGCATCCAGCTATTAACCTTTTGGAAGTCTGATTCGTTATAGTAGCCTCGATTAATGCCAGATTGATTAGTAACAACAACAATCTCATAGCCCAGCGATTGAAAGTATAAACAGGCTTCAAATACGCCATTAATAAATCGAAAATCCTCAATCTTATGGAGATAACCCACCTCATGATTTATCACACCATCACGATCAAGAAAAATAGTTTTTATGCTCATAGGGCAGATACGTATAATCAATTTAAATACCAGACATAGCCTATTTTAAGATGTCAAACCTGCTTTCTGTAGTCATAATTACCAAAAATGAACAACACTTTATTGCTGATGCAGTTAAATCATCTTTATTTGCGGATGAGGTATTGATAATAGATTGTGGTTCTATTGATAATACATGTGCAATTGCAACAGAGTTGGGGGCTAAAGTTATCCACCAAGATTGGCTAGGCTTTGGTGCACAAAAAAATAAGGCTTTATCTATGTCGAAGAACGATTGGGTGTTTGTTCTGGACGCAGATGAACGTATCACTCAGGATTTACAGAAAGAGATATTAATTACTTTAGACTCACCTAAGTCAAATGCCTACAATGTACCAAGAGTCAATCGTTTTTTTGGTAAAGATATTAAACATTGTGGTCTTTATCCAGACTATAGTATTCGCTTATTTGATAGACGATTTGGCAGCTTTAATGAGGTTAGCGTGCATGAGAGCGTGCAAATAAGTGAGACTGTTGAGAATCTCATAAATCCATTGAAACACTTAGCTTTTGATAGTATTATCGAATTTCGAAACAAGCAAAAACACTATGCAGCTCTAAGTCAAAAACAACCCAATTTGATAAAAGCCTGCGTATCACCTATTTGGATTTTTCTAAAAATTTATCTAGTTCGTTTGGGCGTGCTTGAAGGATGGCGAGGATTAGTAATTGCATTAGTTTATGCAGAATATACCTTTAGGAAATATTTTCGTTGAATATATTGATTTTAAAAGTGCAAACCATAGGAGATACTCTTCTTATATCTCCACTTATTGCAAACTTGAGGCAATATTACGTCAACGCTAAAATTGATGTGATGGTGAATGAGGGCACTCAGCCAATGCTAGTATTCAATCCAAATGTTAATCGAATATTGGAATACAAACGTGAGTCATATAGAGGATTGACAATTTTGCAACGTTTGGTCAAAAACCTAAAACTTTTAAAAAATATTCGAAGTGAGAAGTATGATTTGATCATTGATTTAGATGAAGGAGATCGAGGCGCACTAATTGCATGGATTAGTGGAGCCAAAATAAAGTTAGGCAGTGTCGCTATTTCTAGTAAATTACTTAAACTTGCTTATACTCACCTTCTGCCCGTTAGAGACCAAAGACATTCAGTTGAGATTAATTTAGACGCCTTAAGATTGCTTAAAATACCTGTAATAAGCAAACATGTTGAGTTGTTCTGGTCTCAGGAGGATGAAAATATCTCGCAAGAAAAACTAGAAAATATTGACAATTTTATTCACATACACCCTTTCTCTAAGGGTTGGTTTAAAGATGTTGATATCCAGAGTGTTGTAAAAATTATTGATTATTGTGAACAAGAATTAGATACTAAGGTTGTTCTTACAGCCGCGCCCAATTCCAAAGAGTTAGATAAGTTAAGTGTCATTTTAAAGTTATGTAATTCTCGGCCATTGAACTTGGGTGGAAAGCTCAGCTTAACACAAATTGGTGCACTTAACCAGCATGCAAAATTATTTATAGGTGTAGATACTGCCATTATGCACATTAGCGCATCAAATAATGTGCCGGTTCTGGCTTTTTTTGGCCCTACCTCGCCAGATACTTGGGGGCCTTGGGATAATCAATTGGAATGTGCAGATTATCATCGAAAGGGAGGATTACAGATTAATGGCATACATCGAGTACTATCTGATCAAAGGAGCTGCATGCCATGCAACCAAGAGGGTTGTAATAATAGCCAGATTAGTGATTGTTTGATTGGTCTTAATATATCAATTATTCAACAAAACATTAACGAGATGTTAAAACAATGAATATCCTAGTGATTAAATTTAGGAATATCGGCGATGTTTTACTTATAACGCCATTACTACATAATTTGAAGCTTTTTTATCCGCGGGCTAAGATTGACGTTGCTATTAATCAAGGTACTGAAGCTATGTTGAGTAAAAATCCCAACATCGATGATTTAATTATTTATAAGCGAGATGAAATTAGCGTTTTGCCAAAGGTCAAAAGACTGGTTCAGGAATTCAAGTTTTTATTTTATTTTCGTCAAAAACATTATGATTTAGTTATTAATTTGACTGAAGGGGATCGTGGTGCATTTATAGCCAAACTCTCTCGATCAACCATGAAAATTGGGTATCACAGTAAAAATAAAATATTAAATCATGTTTACACGCATTACTTGCCCAAACAAGGACTTCGACACATAGTTGAAACTAATCTTGATCCACTTAGACTTCTTGATATTCCAATTCAAAGTAAGAAGGTACAGATTTTCTGTACCAAGCAAGATCATGATGTTATTGACAAACAGTTGTTAGATATCGGGCAATTTATCCATATTCATCCTGTATCCCGGTGGTTATTTAAGTGTATTGCAGATGAAACTATGGCGCAAATCATTGATTACTGTGAACTCGAGCTCGGATTCAGAGTTGTGATTACCGCTGCGCCTGTTGAAGTAGAAATTGAGAAAGTTAACGGCATTTTGTCCTTGTGCCGCTCTATTCCTTTAAACCTTTCGGGTAGGTTATCACTAAAGCAAACTGCAGCATTGAACCAAAAAGCACATGGTTTTATTGGAGTTGACACAGCCATTATGCATATCAGTGCCGCCAATGATATTCCTGTGTTAGCATTTTTTGGTCCCAGCGGCACTGACCATTGGGGTCCTTGGGATAATAAATTTATGCAATCTTATTATTACCATAGAAATGGGTTTCAACGTATGGGTATGCATCGTGTTATTGCTGAAAGTCGAGTCTGTCAACCCTGTGGTAAAGATGGTTGCGAGGGGACGAAGGTAAGCGACTGCTTAATGTCTTTAAATATCGATATAATTAAGCGAAATATCCAGGATATGTTTGTTGAGTAAATCTATTAAGGTCCTTCATACTGAGTGGTCTAATGGTTGGGGCGGCCAAGAAATTCGTATTATTAATGAGATGCTGGCAGTGCGTGAAAAGGGTGTCGAAGTTTTTCTGGCTTGTCGCGAACTAGCCACTATCAAACAGAAAGCATTAGAGCATCAAATCCCAGTATTTACTTTACCTTTTAGAGGTAATGCAGATTTTAAGACTTTATTCGCATTAAAAAAACTGGTTAAACAACATCAGATTACTATTATTAACACGCATAGCGGCAAGGATACTTGGGTTGGGGGGCTGGCCGCTAAACTAGCAGGTATTAAATTTATCCGAACTCGGCATCTATCAAATCGCATACGCCCCAGCCGCACTAATTTTATTAACGAATTGGCGGATTATATTTTCACTACTGGCGAGAGTGTTCGTGTTGATATGATCAAATACAATCGTATTAAGCCCCAACGCATCCAATCGATCCCAACCGGCATCGATGCTAAAGTATTTGACCCTATACTCTTCAATAAAGCTTCTTGCCGAAGTATTTTCAACTTTAGTAATGAAATAGTGATAGGTAATGTTGCAGTTCTTCGACATTTTAAACGTCATGATTTATTTCTAAGAGCTGCGAGAGGCCTAATTGATATGTATCCAAATAAAAGATTTAAATTTGTTTTGGCTGGAGAGGGACCTATGAGAGAGGATATTGAGCGTCAAATTATCGAATTAAATATGTCCGAACAAGTTGTCATGCTTGGCTATATAGATAATGTTGCTGAATTTTTATCAGCGATAGATATATTTACTTTAACATCAGACTCAAAAGAGGGTGTCCCGCAGTCAATAATGCAGGCATTATTTATGGGAAAACCTGTAGTTGCAACAAATGTTGGTAGTGTTGAAGATTTGTATTTGGATAATAATTTTGTATTGGTTAAACCTCATGAAGGAGAGATTACACAAGGATTGGCTAGTATAGTGGCTGATAATGATAAAATGGACAGGCTTATAAGAAATTCAAGAATATCCATTTTAGAAAATTTTTCTAAAGATGCAATGTTGAAAAAAATTACAAATATATATGAAAATCTATGATAGCTCGTGAAAAGTTAATTACTTTATTATCATCAGATAATTTAAAAAAAATTGAAGATTTATTGGATGGAGTTTTATACGAGGAGAAAGGTGTTCTTTTCTCTGAGATGTGTTTTCTTTTTTTATGTTCTAGTCAACTTGGTTTTTCTAGAATAATAGAGTCAGGTAGAGCAAGAGGTCAAAGTACATTATTGCTTGCAAAGATGTTTCCTGATAGGGAGATTATTAGCATTGAGCATGATCCGAATTCACCAGATGTAGATATCGCAAAACAAAGATTGGAGGGCTTTGGTAATGTGCACCTAAAATTTGGCAACTCTATAGAAATAATACCAAAACTCATTCAACACAATGATATCGTATTAATTGACGGTCCTAAGGGATATAGGGGCGTTAGGTTGGCATTAAAGTTATTAAAATCAAAAAAACCTCTTGCAGTATTTCTTCATGACACTACAAAAAACACTTCTATAAGAAACTTCTTAGAGAGGAATATTCCAAATATACTATATAGTGATGATTTACAATTTTCTCAAGTTTTACATACATTAGATAATGGAAGGGTCACACTACCTGAAGAGTTAAAGGTAAATGGTAAGTCAGGATATGGATTTTCATTGGCCTATATACCTTTTGATTGTAAAGAGAAATATGGTTCCTTATTATTTAAATCGATTATAGCTGGCGCTTTCCACAGATGGTTTGGAATGTAGGCTATCTATAATGAGAATACTAGTTATTGTAGTTTCTAGAATTGGTGATACATTATTTGCCACCCCTTCTTTAAAAGCTATTTACAATCAATATAATGACGCAGAAATAACAGTTTTAGCTCACCCTAGTAGATACCATATTCTTCTAAACATTCCATTTTTAGCAAATGTTGGAAAAATAACTAAAAACACAAGCGTATTTGCTAGATTTTTTTTGAAGAAATACGATCTAGCTTTTGTGTATGGATTTGATAAAAATTTAGTGAATTATGCATTAAGGTGTTCAACCAAAGTTGTTGCATTCAAACAAAAAGATAAGGAAATTAACAATAATCTATATTGTGCTGTGCCACCCCCTGCATTTCAGAGCATGCACGCCGTCGATCAGTTACTTGAACTTCCACGTTCTGTTGGAATTAATCCCTCAAAAAAGCGTTTAATATTTTGTTTGAAGGATGATGAAATATTAGCTGCACAAAGTAAACTATTAGAATATGGTCTAAGTGGGAAGTTGCTTATAGGTCTACAAGTGGCTAGCTTTCCTACTAAAGCATATCGAGATTGGCCAATAGAGTATTTTTATAGCTTATGTCAAAAGGTGCTGGATTACAATGATAATGCACATTTTTTGATATTTGGGGGCAAGTTGGAAACAGACAGGGTTATGTGGCTCTCTAGTTGTCTTGGAGAAAGTTCAACTGTGTTGGCTGGAAAGTTAAGTCTAAGAGAGACTGGCTCTATTATGTCGCAAATCGATTTATACATCGGTGTGGATACTGGTCCAAGTCACATCATGAGTAGTTTTGATATACCGATGGTTGTTATGTTTCATTGTCTATCTTCAAATCGTCACACAGGAGCTATAGATCACCCATGTTATTTTGCTGTAAATCATCAAGAGCGGAATTGCAATGAAGAAAGTTCAATGAAAAATGTGACGGTTGAAAGTGTTTTTTCGAAGGTTTTACTGGCACTAAAGCAAATTCCATGAAGTTTGGCTTTGTACTAACTGATTTATCTGGAGGTGGAGCCGAAAAGGCGATTTTAAATGTAGCTTTGGGCTTACACAAAAGAGGCCACACCGTAAACATTTTTCTGTTAAGAAATTTGGGAGAATATGCTGCACCTAGTGAGGTGAGTTTGACTTATTTATCCGAAAAACCAAGTTTTAGTTGGATAGGAAAGAGAGTTTTAGCCTTTAGGCTTTCAACTGCAATAAAGTTGAAAGAGAAAAGTGGGTGTTTTGATATAGTGATTTCAACATTGCCATTGGCTGATGAAATTTCTAAGTTAGCTAATGTACCAAATCATTGGTGCCGAATTGCTAATACTTTATCAGCAGAAGTAAATAGTATTGCAAAAAAAAATACTCTTAAATCTAAGCGCAGGTTTGAACGATATCGTAGAATATATTCTAGTTCAAATTTAATTGCTGTTTCATCTGGAATAAAGGAGGATCTTCAAAGATATTTTCATTTGAATGACCAACTAATTGAAGTTATATATAATCCATTTGACTTTGATCTAATTAGAAAAAAAGCCAATGAGTCAGTTAATTTGCCAAATGAAAAGTACATAATACATGTTGGTAGATTTTCAACTCAAAAAAGACACGATATTCTCCTAGACGCCTATCAGAAAAAGATTCAGAATTTATGTAAGTTGGTATTATTGACAGACCAAAATGAAATACTGAAAGAAATGATTATCGAGAGGGGTTTGGAGAATCGAGTCATAGTTGCAGGCTTTCAAATTAATCCTTATCCATGGATTTCTAATGCTGAACTTTTAGTTTTGTCTTCTGATTTTGAGGGTATGCCTAACGTCCTTATTGAATCTTTAGTTGTTGGTACACCGATTGTAAGTACCGATTGCCCGTCAGGGCCAAGGGAGATACTAGGGACGATGTTCAATGAAAATTTGGTTCCAGTCGGTGATGCAGTGGCTTTATCTAATGCAATTAACTTTGTTCTAGAGAGCTCAGGCAAAGTATTTTCAATCAACCTTGATAAATATCATTCAGATAGAAGTATCGATAAGTATGAGCAGCTGGTTAAGAGAGGTGTTGAATGTGTGGAATACTAGGCTTTATTAAAACCCCATGGAATAAAAGTATTAAAGGGGCATTAAAGCCACTTTATTGTAGAGGCCCAGATAAACAAAGTTATTGGAGTGACACAAAAGATAGAGTGGTGTTTGGTCATACACGCCTCTCGGTGATTGATATCAATGGTGGCTGCCAACCTATGACCTCAGAAGATGGTAGATTTGTTCTAGTTTTTAATGGAGAATTGTACAATTTTCAATCACTGAGAAAGGAGTTAGAGAAGTGCGGCTTTTCATTTCAAACATCCTCGGATACTGAAGTTGTGTTGAAGGCCTTCATGCATTGGTCAGAAAAGGTAACATTATTTATGGATGGTATGTTTGCCTTTGCAGTCTGGGATACTGTAACAAAAAAATTATTTTGTGCCAGGGACAGAGTTGGCATTAAACCTTTTTTTTATTATTTCGATAATGGATTTCTATTTTCTTCTAGTTTAAAAAGTTTTCTTAGTATTCCAAATTTTCCTAAAGAAATAGACCCTAAAGCTCTAAGGGATTTTCTTGCTTTTCAGACTTGTCTTGCACCAGATTCCTTTTTGAAAAAAGTTCGACAATTACCTCCATCATCTCAACTCACTTGGGATGCGAATACTAAACAACTTAATATTAAAAAATATTGGCTCCCAAGTCCGATAGATGAAAAAATTGATCGACATGAAGTGATTGATGAAGTGGGTCGACTTTTGAAAAAAAGCGTCAAAAATCAGATGATTTCCGATGTGCCTCTAGGAGCATTTCTATCAGGAGGAATTGACTCTAGTTTAATGGTGAGATATATGTGTGAAGCTGGAGCAAAATCAGTTGATACTTTTACTTTGAAGTTTCTGCAAGATGGTTATGACGAGTCAAATTACGCAAAGAAAGTTGCGGACTATTTTGGCTGCAATAATCATATTTTAGAGTCAGGAGATATAAACGGCAATACATGGGCTAGTATCGTGTCTATGCTGGACCAGCCCTTGGCTGATCCAGCTTATATTGTTACAAGCAGCCTATCTCAGTTAACCAAACAGCAGGTAACAGTCAGCATTAGTGGCGATGGAGGGGATGAACTGTTTGCAGGATATGCAAGACTTGGTGTTACTCCAGATTCTTTCCCAGAAAAATTTCTGCATAACAGGATAAGAAAGTTAGTTGAATCAGGATGGTTGCCTCCTTCACTTATCCGGAGAACCTTACATGGCAGCGAACGAATTTTTTATAATCGAGTAGAACTTGGGCCATGGAAAAAAGGTAGAAAAAATATGCGTCAATTTATTAATCAAGATTTTCAGAAAGACATGGATATTAATCAGACTATGAACCTATGGAGGGGGCTTGCTAAAGACATGAGCGTTAAAGATTTAATGGATGCTGACTTATGGACCTATCTTTCTGAAAACTGCCTAACAAAAACAGATAGAGCATCAATGTCATATGGCCTAGAAATTAGAGTTCCAATGCTTAGTAACGATATGTTAGATTTCTCAACTTCAATACCAGTACAACATCATTTTGATGATATGGGAGGCAAAAGAATATTACGCAAATTGGCCCAGGAAGGACTTCCAGAATCAACTTGGAATAGAAAAAAACATGGGTTCTCTGTTCCTTTGCAAGATTTTTTTAATGGTGCTTGGAATGCAAAGATAAGCGAGTTAGTTGATTCATGTTCAGATATAGCTCCTTTTCTAGAAGAGAAATACGTGAGACAGTTATGGTTAGATTCTAAAGATAAGAAGAGCTCCCGGAGATTGGCTTATACTTTTGCAGTCCTGCTACAATGGTTGTCTAGTAATAATTTATAATTTTCTATAACTAAGCAAGATAAAGTAAATATGGGGATAAAGTACAATATTTTATTTAGGGTGTGCGACAAGATAGGGTCTGTCCATCATGCAAAAAGAGTATTTAGTCTAGATAAGAAAAAAACGATCAAGGTTTGTTTTCATAGTATTTACCAATCTTTACAAGAAGAGAATTTCAGCTTTACGATTATTGGAGACGATTTATCAGAAGAATTACTTAATTTCTTCGAAGCATTTGATAATGTTCTGATTGATAATAGTGAGCTTGGTAGTGCGTCGGCTTCTTTGCAAAAGCAAATCGATATAGCATTAAAAATACCAGATGATGAATGGGTTTACATGTGTGAGGATGATTATTTACATGCGCCATATGCTTTTAAGTACCTCTCAGAGTTTATTACCAATAGTGAGCAATATATTAGGACTTCAGGTAAAAATAAGAATTATATTAATCGAATCATTGGAGACTTGTCTAAGACACCATTGATTATTCATACTCCTGATTATCCTGATCGATATGATCCAGTATGGAAGCGTCTATCATTTATCTTTTTATCCAAGTATTGCCATTGGCGACAGATCACTAACACAACTCATACTTTTCTACTGCAGTCTAGAACTATTAAGCGTTTTAATACTTATATCAAAGCTTCAGCTGTTGGGCCGAGTGATTCAAAACTAAGTGAGAAAGTTTATGGACGCATCTTGTTTAAGAAGAAAGCACTATGCGTTTCCCCTATTCATGGTTTATCTACACATATGACAGAAGGTGTGATGACACCACTGGTTGATTGGCAAAGCATTTGTGAGAGTAATATACAAAAAATTAAAGATAAAGGATTGTGGATTGATTAATTGGTTTCTTCGTCAAAAAACTTCAAATATTGACAGTCGATCACTACAGATTGTTGAGATTCAGCAAGCACATAAAATACTATTTTCTTTATTTACTCGTTATGGGGATACAATTATTAATATAACAGTTATTCAGGAGTTCGTTGAACACTATCCAGATAAAGAATATTTGATTTTGTGCCCGAGACAAATGTACCCTTATGTCAAAGAGCTTTTGCCAAAAGCGCGTTGTTTATCTCTTAATAAGCGTAATTTATTCGATATGATTAGGGTGCACAGACTGTTAAAAAAATGGAATCCTGAAATTGGCTTTAATCCTTGGTCTAATGGGCTTGATAGTTGTTATTTTTTAACTTATTGCAAAAGATTCCAATGTTATAAAGATTACCTTAGACCCGAATTTATTAATCATTACGAAGTAGTTAGAAATTATTTATTACTCCCAGAAAAAATTTGGAAAGTTAACCAGCTGAACTTAAAAAAAGACTATAAAAAAATATTAATTTGTCCACAGTCGACCGATTTAAATAGATCAATTCCCAGTGTTCAACTTGATGCATTATTGTCAGATCTAAAAGATAAATACCAGAATCCAGAAATTACAATTGCATCAATGGATAGACTTTATTATAGAAGTAAGTACAGCCAGTTTGTTTTTAAAAAGACAGCTCAATCATCTTGGCAATTTATTGATTTGGTTAAAAAAAGTGGTTTAATAATTACTGCTGATTCTGGCCCATTACATATTTCGCTTGCCTTTAAAAAAGATACCCAAGCCTACTTTTATTCAACTAATCCTAAGCGTGTGGTTAAATCTGGGTCAATTTTAGATATCGTTATGAACTGATATGAAAGAATTATTTTTATTTATAGCTTCATTACTGTCCTTTGTTTTTAGTATTCCAGGGACAAACGCATTGAGATATTTTTTAGGTTTTGTATTACTCATATCTGCATCATTTATGGTATTTAGGAAGCGAGAGATTTTTTTTGGGTTATTGTCTAATTTCGCTTTTAAAAGAATATTGCAATTATTAGCTGCAATAACAATTTATATTCTTATTCATAACATATTAATTTCTCATGAAATTATGTGGTCAATGCAAGCTTTTAAAGGTCATTGGATAGTGCCCTTATTATTTTTTGGAGTTGGAATTTTGTTAGGTACATTATCTCAATTAAGTAATTATTATGACCACAGAAATTTAGTTACAGCCATATTTATTGGTATGTTCTTGCACGTTTTATATATTGATTTGGTTGCAATAAACAAGCTAACACAAGAAGATTATTTAATAACTTACTATGGCGGCATAACCACATCACCGGTTATGGCTAATTACTTAACTAATGCATTATTTACAATTAGTATCGGCGAACTAATTTCCAGACTTAAAGGATGTTCAAAAGTACTCCAGATTTCCAATACTGTTTTATATATAGTCATTGCATCACTTTTATTTTCAGTAGTAATAGAGGGTGTGAGACATGGAGTTATTGAATTATTAGTGGTTTCAATTATTTCCGCATCTTTGTTTTTATACAAGAATAATAGTTTTTCAAAAAATATAAAGCTTGTTTTATCAGCACTAATCATAGTAATGATGACTCTACCATTAATCTATAGCATGAACTATGACAAACGTTGGGCCAAATTATTAGAGACAATACCTATAGCTTTTGAGACTGAGACTCACTTATTTTGGCAAGATCACAAAAAACCAATTCCAAAATTTGATGATGGCTCAGATGTTTCTGGCTCTAATTATCTTCGATTGGCATGGGCTAAAAAAGGTGTTGAATATATAATTAAAAATCCAATAGGTATTGGTTTTGGTAGAAACGCATTTGGACACGCCATCCAAATGTATGAAGGTGTTGATAGTGCCAGAGGTTATCATGCCCACAGCTCTCTAATTGACCTAACAATTGGTGCGGGATTAGCTTTTTTATTCTTGTGGATGCTATTTATAATATACATCGTTGTTTACTTTTTTAAATCCTATAGAGAAAATCCCAATTTCTACGCAATAACTGGCCTATTATTTACCAGCGCCTTTTTCTTAAGGAGTATTGTTGATAGTAATATGAGAGATCATGTATTTCAGCAATTTTTCTTCTTTCTAGGTGTGCTTTTGGCGCTACAGGTTTTTATGCAATTAAAAAAATCAGAAAGTGCATAAGCGAATTACATTTGTTAGGGCTAATAAAACTAAATACGGCGGTGCTGAAATCTATTTGTCACGATTATCTAACATATTAAAGAAAAAAGAAATTGAGCATGATATTGTTAATTCGATTTTTCCAAGATACTTTCCTGCCTGGTTAAGAGCAATATTATTTAATTTTCAAGTTTGTTTAACAAAGAACAAAAAGTTTTATTTTTCGTTAGAGAGAATAACTTGTCCTGATATATATCGTGCGGGTGATGGTGTGCACAAGGTGTTTTTATCAATTGTTAAAAAGTCAAAATTGAATCTGCTGCATTCTATCTATCCATTCATAGAGAAACACTGTTTTAAAAATGCAAAATGCATTATTGCTAATTCCAATATGGTTAAAAATGAAATTATTTCAACTTATAGTATTGAACCAAACAAAGTGCATGTAATTTATAACGGTATCGAAGTTAAAAAAGTTAATTATGATAAGTCTTTTGAAAAAATATCTAGCGAATTTGATATAGATAAAGATAATCAAATTTTATTGTTTGTTGGCAGTGGCTTCAAAAGGAAAGGTGCGTTAGAGTTTTTACATATTATTGAAAAATTAAAACTTCAAAATATTAAAGCTTTTATTGTCGGAAAGGATAAAGACATTAATTACTATCAAGAAATAGCAAAAGAATTAAATGTTAACAATAAAGTAATCTTTACTGGGCCGAGAGAGGATGTTGATGATTTTTATACAGTTAGTGATCTTTTTATTCTTCCAACTCACTATGAGCCATTCTCTAATGTCGTACTAGAAGCAATGAATTTTAAAAATGTTGTTTTTACAACCCGTCAAAACGGTGCTAGTGAAATACTTCATCCAGACTACATTGCAGCAACACCTGATGATCTGTCAATTGTTCCAAAAATTAAAGAATTATTGTTAGATAAAAGCAAACTAGAGGAAGAAAAATTAAAAAATAGAAAGGTGTCCAAGAAATTTTCTTTAGATTTTAATTTGGAAGAATCATTAAAGGTTATTAGTAAAATAATGGATAAAAATTAATTTATTTTTCTTCCTATGTTGAAATATTTTGAGCACAGCCATCTCCATTATAGAAAATTTCTGCGCAAGTAGTTAAAGGTTTATTTCCTCTACAAATATCAATGATTTTCCAATTAAAAAATTTTTTAAAAAATTCACCAGATTTCTTTTGCATTTTTAGTTGTTTCATTCATGAATCATTAGGAGTTGTGATTTGTATCTTTAATTACAATAGCAGACTAAATAAATATAATTAAGCTATGCAAGTATTAATAGAACTTCCAACTTGGATGGGAGACTGCATGATGGCAACCCCTGCAATTGAAAATATTGTGGATTTTTTAGATGATGTAGAAATTACTTTTATTGGCTCCTCTGTATCAATTGGAGTAATGAAATATCACTCAAAAGTTGTAAAAACAGTGGTTTTTGAAAAAAATTATAGTGCCCTTTATAAAACTGCAAAAAAATTAGGAGATTTTGATGTATTTTTTTCTTTTCGAAGTTCATTAAGGTCAAAATTTTTTAAATTTTCAGTATTAGCAAAAAATAAATATCAATTCGATAAGAATAAGTATCCAAATCTCCATCAAGTAGAAAAATATAATGGTTTTGTGAATGACTCTTTAAAAATTAACTACTTAGCAGGTAGTCTGGCTCCTCATCTCAAACATTCAGTATTAAATATTAAAAATTCTTCAACTCAGTTACTTGGCATTAATCCTGGCGCCTCTTATGGCAGTGCTAAGCGTTGGGAGCCTAAAAAATTTGCCAAAGTTGCTTGTGCATTATCGAGACAATACGATATTATTATTTTTGGAGATACTAAAGAGTTAGATTTTGCCGATGATATTGAAAAAGAAATGATTAAAAGAAATATTAAAAATTATAAAAATCTAGCCGGCAAAACAAGTATCACTGATCTTATAAAATGTATATCTACGCTTGATCTTTTCATAACGGGTGATAGTGGCCCTATGCATGTGGCTGCAGCTTTTCAAGTACCAACGGTGGCAATTTTTGGGCCTACTAACCATAATGAGACTTCTCAGTGGATGAATAAAAAAAGTATTATCGTGAAAAAAGAATTTGATTGTCAACCTTGTATGAAACGATCTTGCCCTCTAAGCCATCACAATTGTATGCGTTCAATTGTCGCTGATGATGTGTTAATCGCGGTGAAACAACTTAGTCTTTAAAAGTTTGATCAATAATGTGGCAGAGTGTATGCCCAATTAATATATGCATCTCTTGAATGCGAGGAGTATCTTCTGCAGGGGCGATTAAGTTAACATCACAAATAGCATTCATCTTTCCACCATCGCGACCACTCAACCCAAGAGTGCGGCAGTTTAAATTATTGGCTAATCTTAATGCACTAAGAACATTTTCACTACAACCACTGGTACTAATACCAATAACTAAATCATTAGGATTAGCCAGCGCTTCAATTTGTCTTTTAAAGATACTCTGATAGCCGTAATCATTTCCAATAGCTGTTAGTGCTGAAGTGTCAGTTGTAAGTGCTATGGCAGACAACCCCTTGCGCTCTGTTTTGTATCGACCAACTAACTCAGCAGCAATATGTTGTGCATCAGCTGCTGAACCACCATTACCAAAAATAAGAATTTTGTGGCCAGTTTTTAATGACTGAATACACATTTCAGCCGCTTGAGTAATATTATCAACTAAGCCTTTCATTAGCTGAGCAGCTTTAATATGTTCATCGATTTCAAGCTGTATTAGTTCTTTCATGTGTTTCTAATTTTATCAATAGTTTTAGTAGTACTTTTTCCGTCAATAAATTGTACGAGTTTACATTCGTTGACTAGGTTTTTGCCAATAATTTCCTTACCTTCATAGTCGCCACCCTTAACCAATATATGTGGCTTGATAGCTTTAATTATTTCATATGGTGTGTCCTCATCAAATATAACAACATAGTCCACTACTTCCAGTGCAGCCAAGATTAAGGCTCTATCCTCTTGAGAATTAATTGGGCGAGATTCCCCTTTAAGTGCTTTAACTGAACGGTCTGAATTAAGGCCTACAATCATCACGTCACCATAATTCTTGGTTGACTCTAGATAGCGGATGTGACCAGCATGAATTATGTCAAAACAACCATTTGTAAAAACTAATTTCTTACCATTGTTTTTCAATCTATGACTTATGGTTTGAATTTCTTCTCTTGTTTTAATATTTGAGTCGCTGGTAGGTTTGTGAAGGCTAGATTTGTATTCAGCAATCTCATCTAAAGTGGTAGTAGCGCTACCAATTTTTCCAACTACAATTCCAGCTGCAAGGTTTGCAAACTCAATAGCATCGTCAATATTATAGTTACTAGATAGAGCAAATCCCAGAGAGGCTAAAACGGTATCACCTGCTCCAGTCACGTCATAAACTTCTCTGGCAACAGTTGGATGTATACGAAGTTCATTATCAAAAAAAGCTATACCATCCTCACTTAAAGTAATTAATGAGGTGTTCAAATTACATGTTTTCTTTAATTGAATTAAAGCCTTTTCTAGAGATCTTTCATCTGAAATATTGATTCCAGTTGCCTCGCAAGCTTCTTTCTTATTTGGAGTTAAAAGATATGCAGAGGTATATTTAGAATAATCCGAACCTTTAGGATCAACTATTACTCTTATATTAAAAGAGTTTGCAATTTTGATAATTTCTCGAGTGGAATAATTAGTTAAAACCCCTTTGCCGTAATCTGAGAGGATGACCAAGTCAAAATTATTGATAATTGACTGAAAAACAACTATTAACTTTTCTTCAGAGACACTGTCTATGTCCTCACTACTCTCAATATCATATCTAATAACCTGTTGATGCGATGAAATAATCCTTGTTTTTTTCGAAGTGATTCGATTTTTTTGCTCAATAAGATAATCTGTAGAAAGATTAATCTTCTTAAATAAGTTTCTTAGTTCATTAGAAATCTTGCATCCGCCAATAATACTCAATACCTCGACACTAGCCCCAAGTGTTGCTAAATTATGAGCAACATTACCCGCACCTCCTAAGACCTCTGTTTCTTTATTGACATTTATCACTTGAACTGGTGCTTCTGGTGAAATTCTATTACATTCACCCCAAAGATATTTGTCAATCATTAAATCCCCAATAACAAGAATTTTGGGTTGAAATTTTTGATTTAAATTAAGCATTAATTTAATGGTGTATTTAACATTTCTTTAATGTAAGGAATATATTTTTTTATTCCTGTTTCTAAAGAAATTTCAGGCGCAAATTTGAAATTTTTTTCAGACAGGGAAATATCTGCCTGTGTATGCATTTGATAGCCAGTATAAGGGTTCTTGAAATATTCAATGCCGTAATCACATCTTAACTCTTTCAGGAGAATTTCAGCTATATCTTGAAAACTTCTTGGTTTGCCAGTGCCTACATTATAAACACCATTTTCTATGGATTCACATGCTCTTATGTTGGCCTGAACTACATCATCGATGTAGATAAAGTCTCGAAGAATTTTTTCTGACCCCTCAAATAGTCGAGGAGCTTGACCATTTAAAATTTGATGTCCAAGTTGTATAACCATTGAGGAAGTTCGATTCTTAAAGTATTCTCCAGGTCCGTAAACATTAAAAAATTTGAGGCCAACAATTTTAATTCCAGGATTATCTTTAGAAAATTTTGTTGCAATCTGATCCATGGCATACTTGCTGAAGCCATAAGGATTTTCAGGATTCTCTATGCCAATTTTCTGAGGAGAAGGCATACTGCCGTATGTAGCAGCAGAACTTGCATAAATTAGAGTTGCCCCATCTTTTTTTGTTTTTTCTAAAAACCAATAAAATGAATTTACATTGGTTTTAATCACTATTTCTTGGTCATAAACCCTAGTATCTGAAATGGCGGCCTGATGGAAAATATAGTCAAATTTGATCTCATTGAGAAGCGCAATATCTGCCAGATTATTAATATTTCCACAGATAATATCACCAGTAAATCCAATCAGATTTTTATAATGTCCAAAGCTTTGTAAATTGCCATTTGAGAACGTTGCTTCACTTCTGAAACAGTCAAAAACTATAATTTTGGATTCAGGATAGTTTTCTTGGAAATAAAATGCGAGATTGCTTCCAATAAATCCTGCTCCTCCAGTAATAAGGATTGTTTTTTTATTAAAACTTGTCTCAGTATAAACCATAATACAATTATACTTACAATGTCAATGTGTATCATACTTCTATAGTTATTAGATATAGTGCTCAGTCCATGAAATACGAACGTAATTTTTACGAAATTAGGTCCAATGATGAAATTCTCAATAATCTAAAGGGAGAGCTGGAATCTATTGGATATTATTCTCTCCATGAGCAAGATATTAGTTTACTTCTAGCCTATGCAAAAAAAGTTACAAAAGACTATATCTATATAGTAGGTATCGGCGGATCCAGCCTTGGTACAAGAGCAATTTATACCTTCTTAAGAACAACATACAATTTTAAGAAAAAGTTATTCTTTCTCGATACTATTGATCCATTAAGGATAAATTATTTGTTAAATCTTGGTGATTTGAAAAATTCTCTATTCATTGTAATTTCAAAGTCAGGAAGCACTATTGAGCCTATAAGTATTCTCAAATATCTTGACACTAAGATAAAGATCTCAAAAGATAACTGTTCTGTAATAGCTGGAAAAAATACCTCTCTATGGGAGTTCGCGTCTCTAAATAATCTTGAAAAATTTTCAATTCCAGATAATGTTGGAGGAAGATTTTCGGTTTTCAGCGCAGTGGGACTCATACCGCTAGCAATAATTGGCGTAGACATAAAGAAACTTTTAGATGGCTGTAGGATAGTCCATGAGAGTTTTTTTAACAAAGAGAAATACTTCGATTCAATAATTAGCAAAGCTAGATTTCTTGTAGAAAATAAAAGTCGATTTGTTATGAATATTATCTTTTCGTATTCATCGGTTTTTAAAGATTTTAATCGTTGGTTTGTTCAACTTTGGGCAGAATCTCTCGGAAAGAAGAATATTAATGGCACACGTCAAGGTTTAACTCCAATTTCTTTAATTGGCCCTGATGATCAACATAGTTTTTTGCAATTAATAATGGATGGACCAAGGAATAAGACGGTAACTTTTTTGAAGATTGATAATTTAAAGGATGAATCGGTAATTCCAGACAAAGAAAATTTCGGCTTTTTTGATTTAAATTTTTTGAATGATAAAAGTTTTAATGAATTAATAAATTTACAAGCTGATTCGACTTATGAGGCAATTCTTCAACAGAGTGATATTCCTTGTGACAAAATAACTATCACAGAAATCGATGAAACAAATATTGCAAAGTTAATGTACAGATTTCTTCTTCTAACCTCAGCAGTAGGGTCTTTTCTACAAATAAATACATATGACCAACCTGGTGTAGAAAGAGGAAAGCAGATCTTGAAAAATAAATTTAATAACTAATGATCAAACATTGCTTATTTCCCGTTGCTGGATTTGGGACAAGATTCTTACCAGTTACTAAAATTGTTCCAAAGGAACTCTTACCCATTTTGGAAAAACCCTTAATTCAATATGCAATAGATGAGGCTTATGAAAGCGGCATGTCTGAAATGGTCGTAGTATTAAATGAGCATAAATTAGCTATCAAGAAATATTTTGAACCTTTTCCTTATCTTGAATCTTTGATTTCTTCAACCTCTAAAATTGAAAAACTTAATTGTATATATGACATAACTGAAAATTGCACCCTGGATTTTATTAACCAAACTGAAATGCTAGGCTTAGGTCATGCAATTCTTCAGGCTAAAGATATTGTCAGAAATAATTCTTTCGCTGTAATTCTTCCAGATGATTTGTGTTATTGCGAAGAAAATTCTGTTTTAAGTCAAATGATGGAGATCTCTAAAGAAAACAAGGATAAGTGCATTCTTGCTGTTGAGGAAGTTAATATAAAAGATGTTGAAAAATATGGAGTTGTAAGCATTAAATCTTCATCCAATAATGTTTTTCAAGTGGACGAAATGATTGAAAAACCTTCACCTAGTGAGGCGCCTTCAAATTTAGCTATTGTAGGTAGATATATCTTAACTCCAGATATTTTTGAAATCCTTGAGAGGACTGAGCCTGATCAAAATGGTGAAATCCAAGTCACCAATGCATTGCGAGAACTTGCAAAATTTGGAAAAGTTATTGCGTACAAGTTTGAAGGCAAAAGAATTGATTGCGGATCTGTCGAGGGCTATATCGATGCAAATAATTTTTTCTCAAGTTTGAACTCTGGGTTGTAACCAACCCAGATTTTTTTGATTTATCTAATACCATTAATCATCTGATTCTTCGTCGTAGTCGTAATCAAAATCTGTTTCATCTTCATCTTCAAATTCGTCATAATCATAATCATCAGTAGCCATAATATTGTCTCCACAATAAAATAATTAAGACCAACTAAACTTGGTCCAAATTTGAAATATACACCTAATTTTGAAAATGTAAAGAAATTTTTTATTATAAAAATAATTAAAAATCAATAACTTATAAAATTATTTACTTTGATATTGATTACAATTAATTATTTTTTTGGCAAAGAAAGAAAATTTGATGTAAATTCATCAACTTTTCGCTCGACTTCATTGATTAAACATTCAAACTCAACCTGATTAATTAAACCTTCTTGTTTCCTTATATTGTCACGCATATGATCAACAGTTTGAAAAAGTTTGTAGATCTCACCATAAGTCTGTTGATCATATTGCTTAAGGTGTCTTCTAATAATATTCACCAATTCAATTCGTAATTCCCTATTAATTTTTTGTTCAGATTCTGATGGTCTAGGATTAATCTCATTTGGATGGAAAAGAACGCCATTTTCAAAACTTTTCTTGAATAAAGGATTGGATTCGGAAATATTCACACCCAATCTCTGAAACATTGGAAAATAGGAATCCTCATTGATAAATAAACCAAATAAGTTGTTAATTTCAGTTTCGTAGCTCATATCTTTTAAATTTATATATTTTATGCGCTTTTAAAACTATTCCACAGTAACTGATTTGGCAAGATTTCTAGGCTGATCAACGTTGCAACCTTTTAGATCTGCAACATGATAGCTTAGGAGTTGCAATGGTATAGAAAAAATGATTGGTCCAGTTATTCTTCCAAGGCCTTTTGTAACTGGAATTATTTTCACATTTGGCATTTCCTCAATATCAGCTAGTTCGTCCTTGAATACATACATTATAGAACCTCTAGAATTTACTTCTTGCATGTTAGATTTAAGTTTTTCTAGCAACTCATTTTTTGGTGCCACGACTATTAC
>Ga0181566_10001072_pt1 | contig 22384 bp, 21 predicted proteins | sample 101ome_15_FD_133762 | JGI IMG/M metagenome (GOLD analysis project Ga0181566, IMG submission 133762) | Coastal salt marsh microbial communities from the Groves Creek Marsh, Skidaway Island, Georgia - 101402AT metaG (megahit assembly) | ecosystem: Environmental > Aquatic > Marine > Intertidal...
CGGAGCGCATTATTTAATTGTCCGCGCAGTGCCCCTATAGCTCAGCTGGTAGAGCAACTGATTTGTAATCAGTGGGTCGGGAGTTCGAGTCTCTCTGGGGGCACCATTGTTTTCAAAGGCTTAACTGAAAAACGCTGGGCCTTTTGTTTTTTCCAGCGAGACGTTCAGCGAGACGTAAGACTGCCGATTAAGGGATTTTGACCCTTTGAAAACCTCTAGTTAGTAACTCATCTCACCCACAAAAGTCCCATCCGCCCAGTAAATTCGAACAAACTGTTTAACAGGCGGTTTTTTTGCCTCTAGCTTCTGTAGCCTTGATCTGAAGTTACGCATGCTGAACTCTTTCCTTGATCTAATGAATACTCTTGGCTTTCATACTAACAACTGGAAAGGAAATAATAATGAAAAGATCAGTTGTTTATGCTGCCTTTGTTTTTTTGATTACATCAACCTTTGCTTCTGCAGATTTAATGCAGGAGCCGTCTGGTGCTTTGAAGGGTAAGAGGCATCAACAATATACCAGTATGCACGAGAAAATTTCAGACTGTGAGCAACGTAGTGATGATCGTTGGAGTTTACGCAAATACCCTATCAAACTTAGCAGGTATAAATTTCAGTCAGAATTTTATTCGCCTTTTACAAATCGCGGTGGTTCAAGTTGTCGTGCAGGCTTTAGTCAGAATTTTTATGGTGAAATAAATATTAATACAAAAGTGCCAACTATTGTGGATGCTCAGATAGGTGGTGATTACGGAAAGCGAAGCCGGGACAACGATATTGCGGAAATATGGTGGACTGTAGCAACTTCTCATGCCGTGCATGACCCCTATTCAAAACAGTCAACGAAGATCAGAAAAACGCTAATGACTTGGGCAAATGAAAATGCCTTATCAAAAAATATAAATGTGCCGTGGGGACGAAAGCCAGTCGGATATGAAGTGATTGTGATGGTGTCACATATTGTAGAGACTGTCGCTGCTCTCGGCCCAGCGATAACAGCTGATGAGCGAAAGATAATTGGGCCATGGCTTGATGGTATCGTGAGAAAAATCCAAAAATCTAATTGGTTAAGCAGACAAGATAATAAGCAATATCTTGTGGATTATACAGTGGCTTTATGGGCGGTAGTGAACGGTGACAAATCTGCCATTGAGGCACTTGCAAGGAATTACAAGCATGCAATACATGATATGCGCAACGATGGGTCAATCGTTCAAGAAAGTGTGAGAGGCGGGACAACGCTTCATTATCAGGGTATCGCTGTTCAGTTATTGGTTAAACAAGCGGCACTGGTTAAGAACGTCACTGGTGAAAACATTACAACATATAGGGCTGAGGCTAAACGCGGCTTAACGGATGCAATTGAAAATTTGATAGATGCTTACAAAAATCCCAAAGCTAGTGCAAAACGCTATGCTATGATTTGCCCATCTGCTTCATTTGGTACGATAGAAAATCCAGAAATGCATTGGAGAAAATTCGCGCTTAAGCCTATTTTGGAATATGTGAATTATGAACACAAAGACCTTGGGATTAACTACCCAGCGGCTCGTGTGAAAGGGCGGTCAGAATATGCGACGGCTGGAAACATTAAGTGTATGTTCACTGAATGATTGGTTGATTTAGCTAACTTCCAAAGCCCGCAATCGCTCTTCAATCTCTGTCAGCTCCAATGTGCGCCTGTAACTATCTATCAGCGCCATTACACGCGTTGCTTCAATTGGGGTTAGTTCACCCTCACTGACTGCAGTTAACACGCTTCCTGCGGCTTCTGATGCGTCCAGAGCGTTGTGCATCTTGGGTAAGCTGAACGAAACAGGCTGATCCTTTGGGGCAGGGGCTATACGCTCAATACAAAGCCTCAGAGCAACGCTATCGCCCTCCAATGCCTTCTGGACTGCTGTTTGGGTCAATGCCTCTGCTTGGCCTTGCAAAAGGCTTTCTATTGCAAGCGTTGCTCTATTCCGCGACCCCTTGGGTCTGCCAGAGTTTCCTGTTGAGAATTGACCAGCCGTATTTCTACCGTTTTTCATATGTTATAATATAACACAATCTATATCAATATGAAAAGCCACAAACAAGATTTGATAAAAATGCTTTTTGATTTTCAGTGGTTAGTAGCTGGATTTGTTTACCTGGCGTGGCATTAGCGGGTACTAAACCAAGAATGGTAGCCATAATCCTAAACCAAATGCCGTGTGGGCGATTAAGCCAGTTAATCGTCCAAATTGTGGGTTCTCAGTTTTATTAAGGGCTACACCTAAACCTAAACAAGGATGCAGAAAAAACCAACCTGCTGATATTGTAACCCATCCGAATAATAAGGCATTAACGAGTAGCGGAAGATCAATCCAGTTCCCAGAAATCAAATATAAGAAAAATATCCCATAAATGGCGCCAACTAAATAATGAAATGACCAACCGATTTGATTTTCATATGCGTAGCTTCTCACAAGTGAAATATCTTCATGTACTACGCGGCCCTGCAAGCACTCAACAACCCACCTTCCAACTGGATGCCAGTTTGGCTTATCAAAGCCGAAGAGTTTGTTTGCTAAAACAAGCCATAGATCCATCACGAAAGTAGCGCAGACACCTATGAAAATGCCGGTGTTAACATCAAAATGCTCCAATTGCTGCTCCTATGTTTTCAATAGAAATAACCAGTTTATCAATCATTACATATCTGTGAGTTTACCTAACGCTCGTTCAGCGGCAAGAGCTATCGTTTCTGATAGGGTTGGATGTGCATGTATTGATAACGCAATGTCATCCAACGTTGCGCCCATTTCGATAGCTAATGTGCATTCGGCTAACAATTCGCCTACGTTCTTTCCGACCAGTACGGCCCCCAACATACGGTGACTATCAGGACAGTAAATCAACTTGGTAATACCATCACCACCCCCAGATGCCAAATTGCGCCCACTGGCTGCCCATGGAAAGGATGTGACTTTGTGCGCGACGCCTTGTGTTTTGGCCTGATCGGCAGTCAGACCCACCCATGCCAATTCGGGCGATGTATAGGCCACCGATGGGATTAGGTTTGTATCCAACCCTGCGCGATGCCCGGCGATAACCTCGGCTGTGATATGGCCCTGATGCGTGGCGCGGTGGGCGAGCATTGGGTTTCCCGTGATGTCGCCAATTGCATAGATGTGGTCTACGTTTGTCTTGCCCTGTGCATCAACGTGAATGAAACTGCGATCGTCTGTTTCGATACCCGCAGCATCGGGTTCAATCATAGGGGCATTTGAATGACGCCCGACGGCCTGAATCACGGCGTTTGCGTCAAGTTTACCTGTGAAATTGCCTTGGCAGGTGAGGGTCAGTTTGGATTTTGTGGCACTTACTTCGGTCACTTTGGTGCCTGTGTGAATTATCACGCCTTGTTTGGTCAATGCGTTGGCTAAAATATGCGCCGCGTCTGCATCGGCTCCATTTGCGATTTGACCCATAAATTCGACGATTGTGACTTGTGATCCCAATGCGGAATAGACAGTCGCCATTTCCAGCCCAATTATCCCGCCGCCAACGATGGTTAACGCCTTGGGGATGCTGCGTAATTCTAGTGCGGCCGTGCTGTCCCAAATGCGGTTATCCTCGGGCCAGCCGGGCAATACGGCAGGGCGCGATCCTACGGCAATGACCACTTTATCAAAGGTCCAAGTGGTTCCATCTACATCAACCGAGTTTGACGACAAAAACTTGGCCCTACCCTGCACATGCGTGACTTTGCGGCGTTTGGCGATACCCTTTAGCCCCGTAGTTAGGTTGAAAATAATTTCGTCTTTGTGCGCACGCAATTTGTCCAAATCGATTTTCGGCTTGCCAAAAGTGATCCCAAGATCGGCGGCATGTTCCGCCTCGCGGATAACTTCGGCGGCGTGTAATAATGCCTTGGATGGAATGCACCCTTCGTTCAAACATACACCGCCCAACGTGGCGCGCGGGTCAACCACGACAACAGATTGGCCCAGATCGGCCGCCCGAAAGGCGCAGGCATATCCCCCGGGACCTGCGCCCAGAACCATTAATTCAGCATGTGTGTCAGACATTGGAGTTCCCTAGATTTGAACCAAATGACGCGGATCGGTGAGTAATTTGCACAGATGCGCCATGAAACGCGCAGCATCCGCTCCATTGATCACGCGATGATCATAGCTAAGATCTAAGGGTGCCATTGGTTTCGGAGTGAATTTTTCACCATCCCAAACGGGTTCTATTTTGGTTTTTGTAATGCCCAAAATGGCCACCTCGGGCGGGTTCACAATTGGGGTAAAAGCTGTGCCGCCGATACCGCCAAGGTTGGATATCGACATAGAAGCGCCGCCCATTTCATCTGGTCCCAGTTTCCGGTCTTGCGCGCGTTTGGCTAGGTCTGCAATGTCACGGGATAGCTCAAAAATACCCTTACGATCTGCGTTGCGAATAACGGGCACCATCAAGCCGTGTGGCGTATCAACCGCGATTCCTATGTGGGTGTATTCTTTATACATGAGCGTTTGACCATCTGCCGACAAAGATGTGTTGAACAGTGGAAAGGCCCGTAACGTTTGCGCTAGTGCCATTACCTGAAACGCCAAACCTGTGACTTTGACACCACGTTCTGAGGCCTCAGATTTTAGCGATTTACGAAACACCTCGATCTGGGAAACGTCAGCTTGGTCATGATGGGTCACCTGGGGGATCATCGCGTTGGCCGCGCCTAAATTGGCGGCAGCCACTTGGGCAAATCTACTGGTGGGTTGGGTGGTCACGGGGCCATATTGGAGGTGATCGACATCCCAATATTTCCCATGGTCTGTTTGCGTCCCAGCGGGGACCGTGTCAGACAAATCATCCAGTGTGAGATGCGACCGGCCCAATTGCTTGGCCCGCTGTTCCAAATTGATGCCACGTTCGCGGGCCTTGGCCCGAACGGACGGGGATGCAATGATCTCTGACATACTCTGTCCTTACCAGCTTGCGGAAATGTACTGCGTTTCCATGAATTCCAACATGCCCTCATTTCCACCCTCACGGCCCAAACCAGATTGTTTGGTTCCGCCGAATGGTGCGGCAGGATCGGATACCAACCCACGGTTCAGGCCGACCATGCCGTAATCCAGGCGTTCGCAAACCTGTAGGGCACGTTTCATATCCTCGGAAAAGACATAGGCAACCAAACCGTATTCGGTATCATTGGCGCGGCGAATGACGTCCTCTTGGTCGGTAAAGGTTTGGATGGCAGCTACCGGGCCAAAGATTTCGTCATGCACACAGTTTGCGGTTTCTGGGACATTCGAAAGAACGGTTGGGGGATAATAAAATCCAATCCCATCTGGCGTTTCGCCACCTACCTCAATCTTGGCGCCTTTGGCAACGGCATCCGCTACAAATTCGGCGACCTTTTCACGGGTTTCTGCATTAACCAATGGACCTACGTCTACTGATGGATCGGTCCCATCGCCCATTTTTAAGGCGCCCATTGCGGCGGCGAATTTTGATGTAAATGCATCTGCTAGGGCTTCGTGCACATAAATCCGGTTGGCCGCTGTGCAGGCCTCGCCCAAGTTGCGCATTTTCGCCAGCATTGCGCCTTCGACCGCAACATCGATGTCTGCGTCCTCAAACACGATCAGTGGTGCGTTTCCACCCAATTCCATCGCAGGTTTCAACACCTGATCGGCTGCTGAGTGAAGCAACTTGCGACCCACCCCGGTTGAGCCGGTAAAGCTTATCACACGGACACGCGGATCATGCAGCATGTGATCGACCAAAGCCCCTGTGCGGCGAGATGGTAGCACATTGACCAACCCCTTTGGCACACCTGCTTCCTCTAATAGTGGCATTAGTGCCAACATTGTAAGCGGTGTTTCAGAGGCGGGTTTAATGATTACGGCGCATCCTGCAGCCAACGCCGGCGCAATTTTACGTGTTCCCATCGCAGCTGGATAGTTCCATGGGGTGACCAAAACTGCCAAACCCGCAGGTTTGTGTTGCACCATGATGCGAGCACCACTGGCGGGGGCGTGGGTGATCATGCCATCGGCACGCACGGCCTCTTCTGCGAACCAACGGAAAAATTCGGCAGCATAAGTTGCCTCGCCCATCGCATCAGCGCGGGCTTTGCCATTTTCCAAGGTGATTAGGTGCGCGAATTCTTCTAACCGAGCTGTCATCAACTCCCACGCTTTACGCAGGATTTCAGATCGTGCGCGGGGCGTACGAGCAGCCCATTCCTTCATTGCGGCCTCGGCCGCGTCTAGGGCTGCATCTGCATCCGCGATATCGGCTGAAGCAACAGAGGCAATGACTTGTTCCGTTGCTGGATTTAACACGTCAAATCGTTCATTTGATGCGCCTTTTTCCCAATTTCCGTTGATGTATAGGTCAGTATGTTCCATGTCTGTCTTCCTTGGCTTACAACAATCGGCGCAGAGGTTGTTCGAGTGTTTGGCTAAATTCGGTGATAACGGCGATGGCCTGTTGCGACGTGAGTTGATCGATCCTGTATTCCAAATTGATCACAAGCTTTTTCGCGGACTTCTGGATCAAGGTCATCGTTGGGACGTCCTTCGATCCCACTTGTGCAGTCTGAACGGGTGTATTCCGTAGGTCAAAGATCAAAAGATCAATTGCGTCAGGAGCCTCAGTCACGGTAATGGTCCCAGATGTATCAACATTAAAATGCTGCTCTGAAACTGGGGTTGCAATGGTGATGTTTGCACTATCTTGGGCTAATGCGGCACCTGCAAAGCCTGCGATCAATGTGGCGTCCTCGAATGTGCCCGACCATTGCGTAAACTCGAACAAGGCGGCGGGATTGACCTTTGCCTTTAGCTGAGCAGATACTGCGGACATACTTTGCGCAGCACGTGATTTGGGCAGTTTTCGCAGAAATTCGATGTCTGCCGCGTGATAGGGTTGAGGATGGCCAGCCGCGACCAAGTCATTCAAATCCAACCCCAACTGCAGCGCCATGCGCCGTGCCTTAGGCGAGGCTAGTACTTTGCCGTTTTGTGACGTAATGCCCGTTTTGATCGGTGCTGCGGGTTTTTCTAGGGAGGGTGTGTCCTGTTGGGTTGGTGTTGTTTCCACACTAAACTTGGGGGCTGTGGAACCGCTTCGATCCATTGAAAAGGTTGTTTCTGGCTTCTCAACAGTGATAATCGCGATTCCGACGCCCACCGGGGCTTCGGCTCCCGCAGGATAAAGCAAAGCGGCAAGGTATCCGTCTTGGCCTGCTTCGACCTCCATCGTGGACTTGTCGGTTTCAACTTCAAATAATATGTCTTGGGCGGCCACAGCATCGCCCAAGGATTTGTGCCAAGCCACTATCAGGCCCTTATCTTGGGCCATGCCCAAGGCGGGCATGATAATGTTATGACCTTTCGGCAATTCTGATGGTTCGGAGGAGGCTACGGGTGCATCCTTCGCGTGATCTATTGCGTTTTCTGGGGCATCGGTGATCTGTGCAATCACTTGACCCACAGGAACGTTTGAACCTGCGCCATGTTTTACGTTTGACAAAAACCCATTTGCTTGGGCCTCGACCTCCATTGTGGATTTATCGGTTTCCACCTCAAACAGAACATCGCCACTGTCCACTGGGTCGCCTGGATTTTTATGCCAAGCGACCAAAAGCCCCGTGTCTTGCGCCATGCCCAATGCGGGCATGATGACATCATGCGGCATGGATCATCTCCCCTGACATCAATTTGCGTGCATTTTCAACGACCGCTTGGGGTGTTGGGACCGTGATGTCTTCAAGTGCGGGCGAGAAGGGAACTGGCACATCCATTGCACCGATACGCAACACAGGGGCATCCAGATGATAGAACGCCTTTTCGTTGATGCGCCCCGCTATTTCGCCTGTGATGCCAAAGCTTTGATGGCCTTCGTCCACGACGATCACGCGGCTGGTTTTTTTGGCCGATGCGATTAGCGTCTTTTCATCCAGTGGCACAATCGTACGTGGATCAATCACTTCGGCGCTTATGCCCTCGGCTGCCAAAATCTCGGCAGCCTCTTCACAAACTTGCACCATTGACGACGTGGCGATCAATGTAATGTCTGTGCCATCGCGTTTGATGTTCGCCTCGCCAAAGGGTATTAGGTATTCCTCTTCTGGGACGAGCGCTTTGTCGTTATACATCAATTTGTCCTCGAAGATCACGACTGGGTTATTGTCCCGAATGGCAGTTTTCATCAGGCCCTTCGCCTCATAAGCGGAGGAAGGCATGGCAACCTTTAGGCCTGGAATATGAGCGACCAAAGCATGCAGTGATTGGCTGTGCTGCGCTGCTGACCGGCGCGTCGCACCAAGGTTGGTCCGCAACACCAACGGCACGTTCAGTTTGCCGCCTGACATGTAATGGGTTTTTGCCGCTTGGTTACACAACTGATCCATGATTAGATAAATGAAATCCCCAAACATCAAATCGACAACAGGGCGTGTGCCTGTCATCGCGGCGCCAACAGCCAAACCCATGAAACCTGGTTCGGCGATTGGTGTATCCACAACACGGCTGGTGCCGAATTCTTCGACCAAGCCACTTAGGACCTTGAATGGTGTGCCCGCTTCGGCCACGTCTTCGCCGATGATGAACACTGTTTCATCGCGGCGCATTTCTTCGGCCAGCGCCTCATTCACAGCTTGGGATAGTGTAATCTCTCTCATGGTATTATCCTTGCGCCAATGCGTGCGTCACGTCGGTAAAAACATGCATGTCCACTTCGGACACATCGGGGTATTTTGCGTTCAATGCGTATTCAACGGCAGCGGCGGCATCGTCCGTGATTTCGGCGTTCATCGCGTCGATTTCAGCCTCGGACGCGATGCACTCGGACACCAACCAACTGCGGAACCGAATGATTGGATCGCGGTTTTCTTTCCAATCTTGCTCCTCTTCTTTTGAACGGTAATATTCGCGGTTAATGTCGCCCACATGGTGCCCGTGATAGCGATATGTCATCAATTCGATGAAAAACGGGCCTTCGCCTTTGCGGCATCGGTCCACCAACTTTTGGGTAAGAGTATTGACCGCCAAAACATCTTGGCCGTCGACTTGGAACGCTTCTATCCCGAATGCTTCTGCACGGCCTGTGATCGACCCTGCAGCGATTTCATCAGTGCGTGTATATTCTGAATACCCGTTGTTTTCACAAGCATAGATTACTGGTAAATTCCAGAGTGCAGCCATGTTCATTGTTTCATACATTAAACCCTGTGCTGTCGCGCCATCCCCGAAGAAGCAAACTGTTACATCGTCATTACCAAGAAGTTTTGCGGAAAACGCAGATCCCGTCGCTATTCCCATTGATCCGCCGACAATAGCATTTGCACCTAGATTACCGTTCGATTGGTCCGCGATGTGCATTGACCCGCCCTTGCCCCGGCAGTAGCCCTCTTCTTTGCCTAAAAGTTCGCAAAACATTTCTTTAAAGTCCGCGCCTTTAGCAACGCAGTGGCCATGGCCTCTGTGTGTTGAAGTAATTTTATCTGTTTTACGCAATGCTTCACAGATGCCTACAGCGACCGCTTCTTCGCCTGAATACATATGGGTCAGTCCTGGCATTTTAGCAGATAAATACAGTTGATTTGCATTATCTTCAAATGTCCGAATGCGCACCATTTGGCGATACATCCGTAGGTAGTCACTTGCGTTGTGATCTGATTTTATGGGCTTCATATGGGGTCTCTTCAAAAAAAATCTGGTCCACGTTATGTGGACCAGAAAAGTTGGGAGGAATTAGTATCTATTTGCTATTGGAAGCTCCTCAGCGGGGAACAGAGAAATGACTTCACATCCGGTTTCAGTCACAACCACTTCTTCCTCGATCCGCGCCGCTGAGTAGCCATCGGTCGCTGGGCAATAAGTTTCTAACGCGAATACCATGCCTGTTTGAATTTCCATTGGGTGATCGAGGCTGATTGCGCGCGAAATGATTGGGCGTTCATGTAATGCAAGGCCCAAACCATGACCAAATTGAAGGCCAAAAGCAGCATCTTCATTGGGAAAGCCAAGACTTTCTGCTGTAGGCCATACCTCAGCAACTTTGTCCGTAGTGACACCTGGCTTGATCATAGAAATTGATGCATCGATCCATTCACGCGCCTTAACATAGGCATCATTTTGTGCAGGTGTTGCTCTCCCAACATTAAATGTTCGGTAATAGCATGTTCGATAGCCTTGATAAGATTGAAGGATATCAAAGAATGCTTGATCGCCTGGCCGGATTAAACGGTCAGTGAAATTATGTGGGTGTGGATTGCAACGTTCACCAGAAATAGCGTTAATCGCTTCGACATCGTCTGACCCCATTTCATAAAGCAGCTTGTTCGACATGGCTACAATATCATTCTCACGAACGCCTGGTTTAAGTTCTTCGTAGATCATATGGTAGACTCCATCCACCATCGCTGCTGCTTGCGTTAGGAGCTGAATTTCATCAGTGTTCTTAATTTCGCGCGCAGCAAGCATGATTTGCTGTCCATCTACGACGTTTAGGCCTTCTTCGCGTAATGCATGGAACATTGCAGTCTCGGCATAGTCTACTCCTACAGGCATGTTTGCCATACCGGCATCGCGAATTAGACCAGCAATTTGCTTCGCATACTTTTTCATTAGACCAAATTCAGGTGGGATTGTTCCGCGCATGCCCACGACACCTGCCAAACAGTGATCTGGCTCAAGCCAGTCTGAATGAATTTTATGATGTTGCGCGGCAGACCCAAAATCCCAAACATAGGGACTGTCATCACCGGTCAAAAGGCAGAAACGGCACATTTTATCGCGTTCCCATTCGCCAATTTTTGTTGCTGATACATAACGGATGTTATTAACATCAAACAAAAGAAGCGTACCCGCTTCCGAATTCTGGAGGGCTTGACGCGTCCGTGCTAAACGATAACGTCGCAATCTGTCGTGATCGACCCGCCGCTCAAAATCGACTGACATGTGGCCATGCGCTGCAAGCTTCTCTCTCCATTGCCAATTAGGGTTTAAGTCTTGCGGTGTGAGTAGGTTTGGCATTAATGCATTGCCTGGGCGTTCTGACATTGAAATCTCCTCGGGGCAGGGCCCCTTTTTCTATTTATTTGTGAGAATGACGAGAGTGCTTACGGATATACCAACCAACTGAAATTGCGCTCATTATTACCACTCTCAAGCTGTCTACTAAAATTTGACACAGAGAAGACCATCATTCAGGCCTGGTATGATATGGCAGCAATTGTTTAGCTGATAATATCCGAATTACTTCACATCATTGCATAACAATACCGCCATCAATCATGAATAATTGACCGGTCATGTAGTCGCTTTCGTCAGAGCACAAAAACGCGGCTGTACCCATAACGTCTTCAGGCATAGATAATTTTTCCATAAGGATCATATTTTTGCGTAATGTCTCCAAAGACTCCCCTTCATTCTCAAACATGCCGATGTCCACAAGGTCTTTGTCTAATTGCTTCCAAAGCTCGGTGTGAACGACACCAGGTCCGTAGCTGTTGACTGTTATTTTGTGCTCCCAAAGCGCTTTTGCGCCGCCCGTCACCATGGCCAAAACGGCGTGTTTCGAGCAAGAGTATGGAACAACATCTTTGAAGGCAGCTCTCGAAAGAATCGAACCAACAGGGATTAACTTGTATGGATGGTCGTCCATCGGCCCTTGCGCGATCATCTGACGGGCGGCTTCTTGCATGCCAAGTAGCACGCCTTTTGCGTTCACATTCATGATAAAGTCCCAATTGTCTTCATCGATGTCCATAAACATTTTAGGTTTATTTACTCCTGCATTCAGAATAGCAACGTTGATAGAGCCAAACTCTTCTACAAGTGTGGCGACAGCAGCTGCATTGTCTTCACGCTTTGTAACGTCCATCTGGACTGCTACAGCTTTGCCATTCCCAGCATCATTGATTTCTTTCGCGACAGCTGAAACTCCTTCAAGGTTCAAGTCACCTATACAAACATTAGCGCCTTGTGCCGCGAGATACTTCGCATTTGCTGCACCCATGCCTTGCGCTGCGCCTGTGATCAAAATATTTTTACCTGACAACCTATTAGGGTCCATATCAATCTCCTGTTCTTCATGCTTATTTATCAAAGTAACGATCGTGAAATGTTGAAGAATGAAAGATATATCCAAAACGGAAACAAAAAATCCAAAATGGATATATTTTGTAAATCATTTTGTTTTATTGCTTGAAAAGATTGCTGGAGGTGTTGATCGCCATAATTTAATACAATCTCAGGGAGTGTAGAGATGAATGTACTAAAGAAGACAATTAAGTCCGCGTTGATGGGTGCAGTTGCTGCTGGCGCGATCGCGGCATCAGCTTTTGCCGCAGACAGCGGTTCCATCGTGTCATTTAACGGTCCAGCTGGTGAAGCTTATATTGGGCGCTTCATAAAAGGTATCAAGGATACAGCAGAGCTGAAAGGCTTTGATATTAAAGTTTTTGAAAATCAGTTCAATCAAGCTGAGCAGGATCAGCAAGTTCAGCAGGTTTTGGCGGCTGGCGTGCTTCCCGATGTCTTTATTTGGTGGCCGTCTGACGCTGTTGCTGGGCTGGGCTCGCTGCGTGCATTAGCAAAGACAGGGGTCCCTGTTCTTAAAATCAACCAGTTGCCCAACGAACAAGACAAGCAGTACATTTTTGGCTACGCTGGACCTGATGACCGCTTACGCGCGAGAAATGCTGGCTACATGATGCGCGAAGCAGCCGCTGCTAAAAAAGCTGCAGGTGGTGAAGGATTTAACGTATTAGTGCTTTCATATCCACATAGTTACGGTGGGTATGGTCTATCGATTAATGCCTTCAAAGAGGCGATCGCAGGATCTGACTTGAAAATCATTGGCGATGTCGACGAAGGATTTGGTCAAGCAAATGGCTATAAGGGTGCTGCTAAGGCGATCGCCGCATTGCGTGATGAAGGCATCGATTTCGTATATGGCATGGACGATGCGATCTTGACAGGCGGTATCAAGGCTCTCGAAGAAGCGGGCTTTAAGATGGGTGAAGATGTAATCGCAGTGGGTACCGTGTGTAACGGTGATAAGCAATTGATCGAAGAAGGTAAACAGTTTGGTACGACATTGCAGTCACCATTACATGAAGGTCAACTTGCGATCAAAATGGTGGAAGAATATCTCGATACAGGAAAGTTAGAGAATTATATCAACTTTACACCTAACCCAGCTGTTACTGCGACTAATATAGAAACAGTAGCGCTTCGTGGGTTTGATGGAAAACTCTACGGTATTGATGAACTTTGCTCTGGCGCCTGGGGCGAATAAGTAGGCTCATTATATAAAGTCAAGGGCGTCGTCATGGGGCGCCCTTGATATATGTTGCGAAGATATATGTTGCGAAAATTTGCCGAGAAAACTCATAACAGCGAGTAGAAAAATGCATGAAAAACTCCTCGAACTTAACGATATAAAGCGTGAGTATGGTGCTATTAAAGCTCTACGCGGCGTGAATTTTGAGATAGCTCGTGGCGAAGTTATGGGGCTCGTTGGCGAAAATGGAGCGGGCAAGTCCACTTTGGTTAAAATTATCAGCGGTTTTGATTCCGGGTTCACTGGTAGTTACTGGTTTGATGGTGAAACCCGAAATTTCAAATCTCCATTGCAGGCTGAGCACTCGGGAATAGCCATTGCACAACAAGAACTGAGCTTAATTCCTACAATGAGTGTTGCAGAAAACATTTTCCTTGTAGGAGACGGAATTCCAACATTCTCGTCAAAATCGAAGTTGATAAGAATGTCTTTAGATTATCTGGATGAAGTTGGTTTATCACATGTTGATCCATCAATTCCGGTAAGTCGATTGTCTGTGGGTGAGCAGCACCTTGTTGAAGTCGCGCGCCTTATTGCTCATGATCCACAATTGTTGATTTTAGATGAACCCACAGCGGCGCTGGGTGAAAGTGACTCAATCAGAATACTTAATATGGTTGAGCGTCTGAAGAATGCTGGAAAATCAATTATCTATGTTAGTCATCGACTCGATGAAATTTTTAAGATTTGTGATAGAATTACCGTACTAAGAGATGGCGAAAACCAAGCTCCGCGCGCCGCTCGCGATATGAATGTGGACAGCTTAGTTGAGACTATGCTGGGGTTTGAACTTGGCGATATGTATCCTCCAAAAACTAACGTGTCGAAATCAAAACCCATTTTGAAGATAGATAACCTTTGGCCGGATGGGGTGCTAGAGCCAGTATCTTTTGATGTCTATGAAGGCGAAATACTAGGCCTTGCGGGTCAGTTGGGATCTGGAACCTCAGAAATTTTAAGTGCTATTTCTGGCAGTACGAAAATTCGCGCAGGAAAACTTCATTTCGATGGAGAAGTATTTCGCCCCGGAACACCAAAGGATACGATCAAAAGGAGGATAGCTTATTGCTCCGAGGATCGAAAACACGACGGTCTATTTCTTGGTAGGCCAATTATGGAAAATTTTTCCGCACCATCGTTGGAGACTATCTCGCGCTCAGGTATAATTGATGCGTCTAGAGAGCTGTCGACAACAAAAGAAAATGCGATAAAGTTTACTGTTGATCCTGCTAGGTTACCACAGGAGGCAGGTGTTTTGTCGGGTGGCAATCAACAGAAAGTGGCCTTAGGTAAGTGGTTGTCAATTAACCCGAAAGTAATCTTAGTAAATGAACCCACTCGTGGCGTTGATGTAGGTGCACGAGCAGAAATCTATGAAATTCTAAGTGCGCTTGCCAATAGCGGAGTAGCGGTTGTGGTTGCTTCCACTGACATACAAGAAATTACAAACCTGCCAGATAGAATAATAACATTTTATCGCGGCGTACAGATCGGTGAGCTGTCGGGTGATGACTGTAATTCAAAAAATATCTTGGAGCATATTACGGACCCATTCCACGAAGCTGGAATTGCAATTTCTGAGGTAGAGGCATGAGCGATTTAAATATAAACCCTCGAAACTACGACTTGTTCAAAAACATCAAGAGGGATTACTCGCCTCTAGTGATTGTTATGGTCGCTATCTTTATAACAACCTTTATACTTGGCGCGATATTTACAGATGATTTTCTTACTTGGTTTAATGTTAAAACCATCATCCGCGATGCCGCCCTCGTGGGGATTATGGCGATTGGTCTAACCTTTGTCACGTTGAGTGGTAACTTTTTTCTTCTTTCAATGAAAGAAATAGCTGCTTTATCAATTATTTGCTTCGCCACGTTGATGAGTGCTGATTGGAATGTATGGCATGACACAGTAGAGCCGACTACTGGATCGCTTGCGATGACTTTCATTGTTGCAGCAGTAATTACTCTTTTATTGGCTACAGTTGCAGGAGGCCTTCAAGGAGCTTTAATTGGCCTAGGGGGCAATCCGATAGTAGTGACTTTGGGCGCCGCAGGATTGTTTTTTGGGCTTGGCTCATGGTGGTCAGATAATTTGGTGCTAAGTTTTCGGAGGCCACATGGGGCAGAATGGCTTGGTACTGGGTCATTGATTGGCGACATACCCAACATAACAATCGCTTTTTTGATAATTGCAGTGATTGCCGAGCTCACTTTGAGGTATACTACATTCGGTCGTCAAGTTTACTTGGTTGGGGCCAATAGGGCTGCTGGACGAGCCACTGGACACGAAAATTTTGGGATGGCCATAAAGTGTTGCATAATAGCAAGCGTATGCGCTGCTTTTGTTGCGATTGCCTTTTCTGCACAAGTTTCTTCGGCGCATGTTAACTACTTTTCTTCGGAATTTGGCTCTTCGGGTGACATGACCATAATGGTGATCGCAATTGTTATGGTTGGAGGTAATTCAATCATGGGTGGGTATGGCTCAACTTTACGAACCTCACTCGGTGCAATTTTTATATCCAGCATTGACAATATGATGGTCTTGAATGGGTTTAACTCTGGAGCACGTGTATTGGCGGTAGGGTTAATGATTGTGTTTTCAATAATAGTTTTTGCGTTAGTTCGGCGCGGATCAAGAGCTGTAGAGTAGGGTTTGAAATGAATAAGGTTAAAATATGGGCAACTAACAATCCTGATCTCACCTTTGCGATATTACTTGCTATCGGTGTATACAGTTTCTTTGCAATTACTGAGCCACTATTCTTTACACACAGGACAGGTTTCGCGATCATGGAACGTTTTGCTGTTCTTGGACTGGTGGGGCTGGCCTTAACGCTATGCATAATCGCGGGCGAGATTGACCTTTCAATAGGTTCCAATGCTGCACTTGCTGCGGTAATAACTGTGCGATTTACTGATGACTGGGGAGCTGTGAATGCACTTTTATTTGCACTCCTAATATCTACTACGATAGGCCTCATTCAAGGTTATTTTATCGCATATTTGCGAGTGCGAGCGATCGTTTTGACTGTAGGAACATTGATGTTACTTCGTGGTGTTGCATTATTTGCGGCAGAGGAAAAGACTGTGATGCTAACTGACTTCAGGATACCTGACTTTATCAGTACAAAAGTGCTCACATATTTTTCACCAGCCTCAATACTTGTCATAGTAATGTTTATTCTTGTGGGTATCTTTATGTCCTTTACACGATATGGACGCGAGATCTACGCAATCGGTGGTGCTCGAAAAGAAGCGTTAGCATCTGGGATTGAACTCCAGCGACCAATGATGATTGTTTTTGCAATTTCTGGGTTTTGTGCGGGATTGGGCGGAGTAATAATAGGCTTGCGTTCAGGAACTGCACAAGCATTGGGTTTGCAATATTTGCTACTCGCTGGAACTGTCGCGGCGTTTATTGGTGGTGTATCCATATTAGGTGGACGAGGAGGTGTGATAGGCGCCGCTATCGGGACATTAACTGTTAATTTCCTCAACACTGGGCTTGTATTTAACGTGACACCAGCCTTTATGGTTCAGCTGTATCTTGGGATACTTTTGTTAGTAGTAATTATTTTTCAGACGGGTAGCCGTCTATTTGAGGATCATCAAAAAAGGAGCCAATTACTCCGTGACGTGGATGAACGAAGAGAGATTCTACGTGATAAGATTGCCGCTTTACGAAGTTCGAAATCTGCTCCTTGATGAGGTAGAATATCGTAAAATTGCCTTTGCTCCTCTAACATCATATGTTTTTTGCAAAACTAGAATGAGTAAGAAATGTGTGCCCTAAAAATTGCAGAGACTGACTTTTTAGTCGAAAATTCTCAATTTAATAAGTCGAAAAAGCTTTCGACTTATTACCAAGAGTTTGAGAAGTTTCTCGATTTTATTGATACGTTGGATGATGAAGCATCACGCATATTAACCCTTCAGGATCATAAAGGCGAAACTAGAATGGTTACCTTTTTGTTGAGGAACCATTTGCAGGGAAAGTTGACGACATCTACTTCACTAGTTGGAGTTAGCGGCATGGCCTACGGAACTGCTGTAAGAGCGGTTAATTCTCTTATCGATCGAGGATTGATTGTTAAGCGCGCTAAAACAGCATCGGGTAAAAGCTTTTCGTTGCATCCAAGTGAACAATTGCTAATTGAATGGCACGAGTTCGCGCGTCGAATTCAAGTTATCATAAGCACCACTCTTGGTACTTCTATTGTCAATGATGGCTCTTTAAGCGAGTATTTTTATGGAGCCAGTTACTCAAAATCAACAAATATACCTGCGCCAAAGCCTCTCAGTGAAAAATTGGGATTGAGAAATGAGCTGAAATTGCTGGCTCATGCCGATCCTACTTTCATGGCTATGAGTGTTCTCAAAAAACAGTTTGAGGAGTTGTTTGGGAATAAAATTAGCAGCAAGGCTCTTTCGATCGACAGGTTACGGCTTGAAATCTTGTCAAACGCACGGCGAACGAAATCAAGACATGATATAATTGCCTGCGATTTACCTTGGTTCGGAGAAATGGCATTGAATAAAGCTCTCTTGCCATTGGATGATTTGATCAAAGGGGACGATTTAGATTTATCTGATTTTCATCAAGTCGCTGTGGATTCATGCAAGTTTGAGGGTCAAATCTATGGTGTTCCGGTGCAAACAACTCCTGAATTGTTGGTGGTCCGAAAAGACCTGTTTGAAGAATATGGCTTAGCTGTCCCGTTTACTGCAGAAAATACCTTGAAAGCTGCAAAAGCATTACACAATAAAAAGCGGGGGCTATCAGGAATTGCATGGAATGCTGCAAGGGGAACCCCCTTAGGACATACATTTATGTTTGTGATGGCTGCCATGGGACGTTGTGCAATTGATTTGCCACGTCTGGGTGAGGTATTTGATGCTTCGAACCCATCCGGTGAAAACCTGAGACCGATGTTGTTAACGGATCAAAGCTACGAAGCTGCAGAATATTTGTTGGAGCTTTTGGATTTTTCTCCAACTTCTATACTGTCGATGTCTTGGTATGAAAGAGCTAAAGCTTACGCAGATGGAAACGTTGCTATGGCCTATTCAGCAACATTGTTGGCTCCGATGTTCGAGTCAAATCCTAGCTCTCCGGCCTATGGAGTAACAGAATACTTGCCACATCCGCACGGTCGATCTGGAACTCCGATAGCTCCAGTTGGTGGTTATGCTCTTGCAATTCCTGCGAATATAGAGCCGGAGAGAGTTAAGCCTACTTGGAGAGCCATAAAAGCACTGACTTCACCTGAATATATAAAGATGTATATTGAACATGGTAGTTTGGTATCTCCGCGATATAGCGTTAGCTTAGACGACAGTGTCAGACAGCGTTCGGCTTTAATTGGGAAGGTCGACGGTATGGCAAGAAGCGGAGTTTTACAATACTGGCCGCGACCTCCAGTGCCCGAGGCTAGTGATTTGATAGCTATAATTGGATCGGAAATACATGACATGCTACAGGGTGCTAAATCGGTCACTAGAGCTCTATCTGATGCTCAAAACAAGGTAGATGCACTGATGCGGAAGAGGGATCGTTACTGATACGGCAAAAATGCTTTTACACTGGAATTTGAAGGGTCAAACACAGTGACTACAAGCGTGCTAATTATTGGAGCCGGTGTAGTCGGTTTAGCATGTGCTCGGGCCTTGGCTAAGCTAGGCTTAGAAGTTGTTATTGCAGAAAAAGCGAAGGAAATTGCTACTGAAACTAGTTCACGAAACTCTGGTGTAATTCACGCAGGTATCTATTACAAACCCAAAAGTAATAAGCAAATTCAATGTCTTTCAGGTCGGAAACTACTTTATGAATATTGTAGGGATTTTGGCATCTCATTTAAAAAGACGGGAAAATTGATAGTTGCTTCTGATCGAGCACAATTATCTCGCCTCCTTACGATCAAAAGAAATGCGGAGTTATGTTCAGTAAATTTGAGCCTCATTTCTTCTTCTGAAGTGAAAGCACTCGAGCCAGAATTAGAAGTCGCTGGAGCACTTTTATCGAGTGAAACGGGGATCGTGAATGTAAAAGAATTATGCGATTCACTTTTATATGAGGCAGAAGCTTATGGGGCTTTGCTTGCACTGAACACAGAAGTTACGTGCTTACAAAATGTTGGGCGCAAAGTGATTGTGCAAAGCGAAACGATGACTGACAAGGATGAATTAGAGTTTGATTATGTCGTTAACGCTGCGGGACTTGGAGCACATCAGCTTATTGATATAGGAGTTGATGAAATGCTGCGTCCAACAAAGCTTTTTGCCAAGGGTAATTATTTTTCACTTTCTGGTTCGGCGCCTTTTGCTCATTTAGTATATCCTATTCCTGAAAAAGACGGTTTGGGGATTCATTATACGTTGGATACTATCGGAAATGCTTATTTTGGACCTGATGTTGAATGGGTAGAAGCCCCTGGATATCAAGTTAAACCGGAATTAGAAGTTAAGTTTAGATCCCATATTAGAAGATATTGGCCGGGAGTTGATGACAGAGTTTTATCTGCTGCATACGCTGGTATCCGCCCGAAAATAAATGGAAATGACTTCATGTTCCATGTGGATAAAAATATCGTCTCTTTACTTGGTGTTGAGTCACCAGGGCTAACATCTTCACTATCGATTGCAAATTCTATCGGGGAACTGTTACTGGAATGGTCAAAGTAACTTGCTTTGCAATACGTAAGTACTCGGCATCGCAATCTAGCCTTATCAAATTGGATATATAGTCATTCTCAGATATTGAACTAAATTTGTAACTTGCAACGAAGAAGTGTTTTAGCGTTTTCTATGAAGATACATGTTAACCCTATAAACTGTGTTAACTCACCAAAGAAGTTAACAGAGTTTAGTAGGTTAATAGGGGGTATTTATGAACAGTCTATCATTTTCTCTGCAAAGAAATCCTTCGCTGCATAGCTTGCTAATTATCTGAGAAACTTGTGATTTGCTTTTCCCAAGCTTAGATACAATGTCGGACTGAGTGCAGCTTTCATTTTGTTCAACGAACTCTAAAACCTGTTTCTGAGCATCTCCTAAATTATCCGCTGGTGATGTGAGTTCCCAGGAAAATTCAACGCCGCTTTTACTGAGTTGAAAGGTATTTTCTTTCACATCTTTCCCTTCAATATGAAGTGCTACCCCACCATCTTTATCCCGAGCCATGATCAGGTTTGTATCAAATGTAGCGGGTATTCCAACTGAGCCTAAAATGGCGTTCTGGGGATGATAATCGGGTGTACCATCGCTCTTGCGGGTGTGATGTACCATCAAAATGCAGGTGTTTGATTGAAGTGCTAGCTTCGCCCATTTATCCAACACTTTGACATAGTAATGATAGTCTCTCTTCTGTTTGGTGGAGGGCAGTATCCGCTCCATGGTATCCAGAATGACTAATGCCACTTGGTCATCGTAAGCGATACTTTGCAGTCGGTTGAACTCTTCGTCTGAAGTGGAGCCAAGAACGGTCTCTCTGCCGCAATGAATCAGTAGTTCATCGCATAAGAGATCAAGCTCTAATAATCTGCTGTAGAGCCTAGAATAGTCGTCTTCAAACGAACAGTAGTATACCTTTTTACCCTGCTTCATGATTTGCTTAGCAAAAGACAGACACAGAAAGCTTTTGCCAATTTTAGGTGGCCCTGCCAGCAAGGTAAGGTTCCTTGCTAACAGATTTTCTATCAGGAAATCACGCTTCTTAAATTGCAGAAATTTAAGTGCTTTTGCTTTGATAAACGGATTATTCATAACAACGGGCTATATCTCGGTCCATTGCCTTAAGCGCGTCTCTCTTCCAGAAATATAAACTCTGTAGGTCGTCTAACAGTAATTCCAGCAGTAACCTTCTCCGATTTTCCCAAAATTCTTGATCTTGAGATTTGAATATGTCTTCGCGAATTTTCATCAAGTCAACGTCCAGATCGTGAAGATACAGAGCTTTTTCTATTGCCTCTTGGACCCAAAATTTTTCGTTACTGTTCATTTGTTCACCCTTGTTTGTAGGTTGGAGATTGGTTGAATTTATGTTTCGCAAATTCCAAAACTTCACTGACATCGTAGACGACGCACCTGTTCGGTCGCCGTGCCACCAGCGGCCAGGTAGCAATTGTCCGAGGCATGACTGGGAAGTGGAAGTGTGAAACTATCGAAGCGCAGGTATCACGATCTGCGTAAATAGGAAGCGGTTGATCCGGCTTCCAACGTTTTGCATTGTCTGTCATTGCTAGCTCCTTGCTCAGTTTGATGAGCTAGACTTAACGAATGTTTGTTTACGACGAACTACAAGAAACTATGGTTGCGGCGGGTGTAGCCAATACTTTTTTTAACCTCCTTATCAACTATTTGCGCAATGAATTGGTTATTAGATCGTAGTCTGGACAAGCTGGAAAATTGTAATTTTTCTTTTAGGTTTGGGATTTTTCTGCATGCGTCGGAGATTACATCCAAGGCGGTGTAGTTGCCCTCGGGGGAAGTCGCATCGTTTCGGCTGAAGTTGATTTGAAAACGATGTGAGATACTTTCTGCAAGTAGAAGAAATATGAAATCACGACTGTCAGATGATTTAGAAGTTTTGGGTTTTTCAATCTTACCGATTGTGTATTCGATGCAAAACTGTGCAATTCGATAAGGCACGCCAACTTCTGGTGTCCAGTCGTCTTCTATGTAGGCACAAAGTAAATCCCAGCACTCTGCATCTTTTTTTGCTGAGTTAATGAATTGTTGGATTTGTTTTTCAGATAGGTTTTGCAGCGTATCTTTTGTATCGAGAGCAAGTGCTTTTATCAGATTACTTTTGGTGAAATATATCGTTTTGAATTTGCCAGTATTGTCATCAATTAAATGCTGCATCTTGATAACTGCAAAGTTGATGATTTCCTCTTTTTCCGCGTTATCCATGTATGATCTCTTTTTGTATAAACGCACTCCACCAATCCATGACTTCCCGTCGCCGCTTCAAATGTTTTGCCATTTGGTAATGACGAATTGCCCCTGAACGGGTGACAGACTGCTTATGATTAAGAAGCCCA
>Ga0181566_10001073_pt1 | contig 22382 bp, 20 predicted proteins | sample 101ome_15_FD_133762 | JGI IMG/M metagenome (GOLD analysis project Ga0181566, IMG submission 133762) | Coastal salt marsh microbial communities from the Groves Creek Marsh, Skidaway Island, Georgia - 101402AT metaG (megahit assembly) | ecosystem: Environmental > Aquatic > Marine > Intertidal...
CAAATCCTTGCGAATGTCTTCACGGACAGAATTGATTGTGGCACGGTCACGATCCAGCTTGCGGTAAATCACGGAGAGGTCGTGGGGATCGTGGAGAAAGCCGCTTTGGGTGTCAGCCTCGGTATAGACCTTGATCCAGAAATTGATAGCCGGCCGGATATTGTCGGGAACTGGAAAATCAGCGCTCGCCGCAAGGGCAGAAAATGATAAATTTGCCAATAAAATCAATAAAATAGACTGAACACACTGTTTCACAGTCAATTTTACCGAACGACGTATTTGACGCATAAAAATACTGAAAGCGAAGGGTTTCACGCGGGTAGATTAAATGACAACAATCCGCTTTACAAGCAGGGGCACAGGGGCACAGCCCGCCTATAACAGGCCCTGCAGAACTTTATCAATATCGCCAAAGGTGTAGTTGATTGTCACATCGGCGCCATGGGGATGGTAGATATTGCCGCGAAAAGGAGCCGCAAGCACCCTGCCTTCATCATCCAGTATCCAGAATCCTGGCACGCCATAGAACTGTGTTTCCTCTGGATTGCGAAAAGCGCCCTGCCAACTGAACACTTCGCCATATTCAGCGCGCGGGGCCAGGTCGGGTGAGCGATTGAACATAAGCCGGAAGCCGGCATCCAGGTAGGGCTCAACAGGCAGGATGCCGCTGTCATAGGCAGCCATGGTACTGTCAACGAAAGCCTGGTGCGCTGACTGGTAGTCCTTGGATTCCGGCGCATCGATGAGGAATACCCCCTGCTTATGGCCCAGCATTTCAGAGTGGTAAACCGGTGCCACGCCCACCGCAATAAAATTGACCCCCATATCGGCGTACTTGCCGTGCAGTGTGCGCAGGATATGCGTATCTTCAAATGAATCAGGACACCACAGGTGTCCCGGCTGTCCACTGCCCAGGTCTCCACCGCCAAAGATAAACAGGACATTCACCCCAGATTCGGACTCTACCAGCAATGACGACAAATGCACCTGGCTGCCGGTCTTGTCCGCCACGAATATCTCCGGGCTGATCACATCACCCTTTCCATAGGCAGGATCAAATTCCGCCGCAGAAACAGGACCACAAAACACCAGCAGCATCAGTAAAATCTGAACGAAGGTGCCGCAGGCGGAAGGACGCGAACGCGTCAATCCACGGGACAGAGTCTGGTGCTGCTGTATTCCAACTGCCATAAAAACCTCACGCTTTCATAAAATCCCGAATCCTATCCAAACCTATACTCTTTCCCTGAAAATCCTGACGCCTCCCTGCTACCCTAAACAAAGCCTCTGAAGAATTCGAGAATAAGGTTAGTGCGTCATCGCATAAATCACATAGTTTAATCCGAACCGGTAAGCCAGGGCCGTCATCGGCTCCGGATAGCAGGGGTCATCGGCATGTTCCCAGGCATCGCCCATGTCCATGTTGAAATTGATCGCCACCATCATCCTGCCTTCATCGTCATAGATACCTGCCCACTTCTGCGGGCCTTCGAGCCGGGCTTCCGTGGCGCCGCAATAAAACAGGTGACGTTCACCCGGAATCTGGGTGACCTGGTCAAGATCATACAGCGCATGGAAGATGGCATGGTCAGTATCCAGGTCAACGATGGGATAACCGGGCAATACTTTTTGCAGGGCGTTGACCACGATGGACCATTGATAGGTACCATGAAAATCATCGATTACCAGGAAGCCGCCACGCAAAAGATATTCCCGCAGTCTTGCCGCTTCTTCATTCGTGGGAGACCAGACACCCTGCCCTACCTGTTGGGCAAAAAGCCAGGGATAGTCATACAGGTCATCATCCATGATCTGCACGTGCTGACTGTCTTCTGCAACATTGATATTCGACAGGCGCCTGACACCACGGGTAAAGTGGTACTCCGCTGACGGGTAATCAATAGCCCACCAGCCGCGGCGAAAACCGAAACGTCCCCTGCCAGAAGCACCACCGTCTGCATACACCATGCGGGCCATGTGAAATTCAGCTTCCACTTTGCGGTCCGCATCAGGTGCCTGGGCTAACAGGACGGTAGAAACCAGCAACGTGGCCGGTAATATCAGGAGATTGAGCAGTCGTGATCTCATGCAACGGCGACAGATGAAAGGATGACCATAGTGTATACAGCATAACCAGTTTGATGCACGTAGTCACGGGATGGCTGGTGCCCGGGAACGGCTAAATGTTTTCCAGGCGTGTGACATCATATGCCGGCTCTTCATAGGGATGCGCCGCTTTCAAGGCGTCCACTACAGCATTGATCAGGTCATCCTCGCACACCATTTCGACCTTGTACTCGGGGAAAGATTCCACCTCGCCCTTTTTACCCAGGAAAGGGTCGCTGCCGTCCAGTCCCCTGAACTGGCCAGCCCCCAGAATCTGCCAGCAACAACTGTCATAGTCGCCTATTTTGCCAGCCCCGGCGTCAAACAGGGCCTGCTTGACGCTCTCAAGGTGACTTTCCGGTACGAAAAAATTCAATTTGACCATAGGCTTAGCTTACCAGTACCAGCTATTGAGAATAAACCGGAAGCTCAACCTTGCTTGAAAACGCACCATGGATCTCTCCAGCCATTCGTGGCTTTTGTCTGGCTAACGGCATCATGCCGCGGCCAAGGCCACCAACCTGGATCCTATTGAAGCCTTGCGCTTCGAATGAGAATGACCTAACGCTTCACGGGACGCTTCATCAATTTGCGCTGCAAGGTGCGCCGATGCATACCAAGGCTTCTTGCTGTCGCCGAGATATTACCCTGGTTTTCATCCAGCACCCGTTGGATATGCTCCCATTCCAGCCTGTCCACCGAAATGGGCTCATCCCCCGGTAGCACATCCTGTTCCCGCCCTTCTACAAGCAGCGCCAGCAACTCATCGACATTAAGCGGTTTGCAGGCATAGTTTACCGCACCTTTTTTTATGGCGTTGACAGCAGTGGCAATACTGGAATAACCGGTCAGGATCAACATGCGAATGCCCGGCTTAATCTTTTTCAAGGCCTCCAGGCAATCCAGGCCAGATTCTCTTTCAATCTTGAGATCGATAACGGCATAACCAGGCTGATGAGTCGAGGCCAGTTGAATGGCATCTGAAATCGTCGTGGCTTTATAGACAGTAAAATTTTTCTTCTCAAGTGCCCTGCCCAGGGTTTCCAGGAAAACACTGTCATCATCCACCAGTAATATTTTGCCGGAGACGGTCACTGCACAGTACCTCTTGCTTCCAGGGGCAGTACGATTTCAGTGATAGTACCCTGCTCTGGATGTGAGAGAATATGAATCCGCCCTCCCATACGGTTAATACTGGCCTGGCTGAGAATCATGCCAACACCCATGCCTTTTTCCTTGTCCGTGACAATGGCAGAGCCCAGGTAGGGAACAACTTCTTCATGAATACCCTCACCGTAGTCCCTGATCCTGATAAACCAGGAAGACTCATGCCATCCGGCTTCCAGGTCAACCTTGTCCGGGCTGGCATCGGCAGCATTATTGAGCATGTTCACAATGGCCTGCTGCAAGGTGGCATCAACCATGACTACCGGTGATTCACCGGCAGAGGTAATCGATACTGCCAGGGTGGTTTCTGGACGCAGCAGGCTCCATTGCTCTGTGATCTGTTCAATAAAATCATTCACGCTGCCAGGGCGGGCGGTTCCTCCTTCCTTGAGATTGGCCCGGCTGACCAGGTCCTTCAAAGAGCGCTTGCAGGCATCAAGTTGCATGGACAGGGTTTCAAGGTCCTTTTGCAAGGCCTGGTTACCCGGATAATCCTCTGTCATTTCATTGACCAGCAAGTCCATGGTGTTCAGTGGCGTACCCAGTTCATGGGCAGTCCCTGCCGCCTGGGTGGCAACGGCAAGAATCTGTTCATTACGCAAGTTTTCTTCCCGGTAATGATTCAGGGATTCCTCCTGGGTACGGATTTCAGCCGCCATTTTCACCACAAACCAGGTGATCAGCACCGCACTGGCCAGGAAATTGAACCACATGCCCACGACATGAAGGGTCAGCTGGCTTTCACCGCCATGCATGTCCATGTCAGCCGGCATCAGTGCGGGCAAAGGCTGGTAATAAAACAACAACAAGGTATAGGCAGCCAGCGAAATACCAGCCACTGCCCAGGTAAAGGTCCAGGGCAAAATTGCCGCCGAAATCGTGATGGGAACCAGGAAAAACGAGACAAAGGGGTTATTGGCGCCACCGCTCAGGTACAAAAGTAACGACAGGGCCAGCACATCAAACAGCAGGTGACATAAAAACTCCTTGTCACTGATGCTGGTCTGCCGCCTGGCCCGGTAAATAACCAGCCCATTGACACCCACGACCAGGGCCAGGACCACCAGGATGGCAAAGTAACTCAGGGACAGCTCAAGAATCACTCTCGCGTAGATCAGGGCAACAAGCTGGCAGGCAAACACGATCAACCTGATTAACAAAAGACGTTTCAGGTTGTGTTGGGATGCTGCCAGCGGAAAGAAGCGGGAGTCTGCCAAAGCGCTTGCCTGTCTTGTTGGAAAGGCGCCTATTCTCTCAGAAACCGGATAGGCGACCAATGCCTGTGGAAATCCGGTAGTGGCTCTTTCACAAAATGCTGAGAAGTCTGTTCGCGGCTAAAGCCGCTTCCTGCAGGGGGAAGATTTGTCGTGGGATGCAGCTTTAGCCACGAAAACTTAAAACTGGGCCTCTTGAGAGAACCGGCACTATTCAAAGGCCAGCTGGTAGCCCAGGGTCAACATGGACTCCATTTCCATCTGGACGCCGTTTACATCCTGGTTGATCGTGGTCTCATACTCCAGGGATACCCGGTGATTACCCGTCCAGATCGAGTTCAGGCCAACTCCCAGGTCCAGGCGATCACCGCCCTGGTTGTCCGGGTCGGCCGTCTGCACGGGTGTGGCAATGGGGCAGAGTGAAAGGAAAAACAGGATGCGACGCGTGGCTGAAGTCATCAGTGACATGGACCATTACTGCATTTGAATTAGCCAGATATTCTACCAATGCCCACCACGCATGCAGATGCGACAAATTGTCGCAGTGCTGGGAACACTGGTAGCAAGGCCTGGAAGGACAATCGCCAGTCAAAATCTGGTATAAAGGTGACCGCAAAGCGTTTGCATGACGCAAGGGGGACTCAATGAAAAAGTTTTTACTTGTTACGACCATTTACAGCCTGGCAGGCGTGAGCCTCGTGTCCTGCTCCGATGCTGAACAGGCTGCACAGGAAGCAGACGCGCCCGGAACAGAAACTTTGCCCGTTGTTGTCGAAATCCCCTACGACACCTCAATCTCGATTCGTGAAATCATGGCCTCCCTGATTGATCCTCCCGCGGACGCCCTCTGGAATTCCGTACGTGTGGTTTCAGACAGTACAGGAATCACCGAGTATGTTCCTGAAAGCGATGAAGACTGGGCAGCATTACGTCACGATGCAATCAGCATTATTGAAGGGTCAAATGCCCTGATGATGCCAGGTCGGCGTGTGGCGCCTCCCGGAGCAGAAGGTGAATTTCCGGAGTATGAATTCACCCCCGAGGAGGTCGAGGCCATACTTGCCAATGACCGTGCGTCCTGGATCGGCTTTGCGAGCCAGTTGCAGGACTCAGCCCTTGAGATACTGGATGCTGTCAATAATCGTGATACCGAAAAACTCACTGAATGGGGTGCCTACCTGGATGAGGCCTGCGAGGCCTGTCACTCCGTTTACTGGTACCGTGCAGGCATCTGAACATTTTTCCTGAATATCTTTACGTTTCATGAACATGATGCTGTTACTATCAACAAGGCTTAACTTCAGCCTGAACAGCACAATCACTAACAATTAAAACGCAGCCAGGAACAGGCCATGGAACTGCTATACCAAGCCCTGCCGGAAATGATTGCCACACTGATTGGCGTGGTGGTCGGTGGCCTGGGTGCCCTTTATATAGAGCGGTAGCGGGAATTATCGAGCACCCGCAAACGTGCGCGCATCATTTTGCACAACCTGTACGGCGAGCTTGAAGATAATTTTTACGCACTTGAAAATGCCAAGCCCGCTTATGAGAACACACCTTTCGGCAAAAGCTTTTATATCAGCACTATCGCCTGGAAAACCGCAACCACTGGTGGTGACCTGCCAGACATTATCGGCTTTGAACTGGCCGATAATATGGAAAACCAGTATTCCATCCTGATGCGCCTGGGGTATTACGTGGACCTGATGACGCAATTATGGTTTGCACCGGACAGTATTGAAGGTAAACGGGAAATGCAGCAGGGGTTTCGACAACACATCATCAATGGCTTGCAGGAAGCAATCGAGTATCATCCTTTTGTTATCCAGCAAATCTCTGTGACACAAAAAGCACTCGCTGAAAAATAGCATTACCCTGGTCTTTTTCTGGGACCAGGTTCCTAACCCGCTATCACTTCCCTGTCAGCAGCCAATCTCTTATCCGAGCCACAGCCTGGCATTTCTGAACATCCGCATGGTGGGGCTGTCTTCACCCCAGTCCTTGCTGCGCCAGGAGTTGGTGACAGACCTGAAGACACGCTCCGGGTGAGGCATCAGGATGGTGAAACGTCCGTCGTCATTGCACAAGCCGGTTATTCCGGAAGGCGAGCCATTGGGATTTGCTGGATATTGCTGGGTTACCTTGTCATGGTTATCAACAAACTGCATGGCCACGTTGCCACTGGCCAGGGCCGCAGCCTCGGCTTCGACCGAGGTAAACTCTGCCCTGCCCTCACCATGGGCACAACCGATCGGAAATACCGAGTCGGCCATATCGCGAAAGAAGACAGAGTTTGAATTGGCTACCTTGACCAGTACGGTGCGTCCCTCGAACTGCTCGGAACGATTGCGCACAAATCGCGGCCAGTTTGCCGTGCCGGGTATCAGCTCATGCAGGTTGGACATCATCTGGCAGCCATTACAAACGCCCAGGGCAATGGTGGTATCACGGTTAAAGAACTGTTCAAACTGTTTACGCGCCACCTCGTTGAAAAGAATTGACTTGGCCCAGCCTTCACCGGCGCCAAGAACATCGCCATAGGAAAAGCCGCCACATGCTGCCAGGGCATTGAAATTATCCAGCGTGACTGCGCCACTGATGATGTCACTCATGTGAACATCGATGCAATCAAATCCTGCTCTTTCATACGCTGCTGCCATTTCCATTTGGGAATTGACCCCCTGTTCCCTGAGGATGGCAATACGTGGACGCTCTCCCAGGGCAATAAAGGGATGACTGATATCTTCTGCAGGGTCAAAGGTAAGACTGGCATGCAGCCCGGGATTGTCCGCTTCCAGAATTGTCCCGAACTCTTCTTCCGCACAGGCCGAGTTGTCGCGCATGCTCTGGATACGGTAACTGGTTTCGGCCCATAACTGTTGCAGGCGCCCACGGCTGTCAGCAAAAACCGTATTGCCGTGCATGGCAACCTGGATGTCATCACCCTGTACAGGATTGCCGATATCACAGCAGATATCGATCAGCCCCGCGTCGTCGGCCAGTTCCCTGAAACGGTCCAGTTTGTCCGTACTGATCTGGACTACCGCCCCCAGTTCCTCATTGAACAGGGTTTCCAGGAGATTATCCTGGCTGCCGGCTTCGTCCAGGGTAATGTTCAGGCCGCAGCGACCGGCAAAGGCCATTTCTGCCAATGTGACAAAGAGTCCGCCATCGGAGCGGTCGTGGTAGGCCAGCAGCAAGTCCTCAGCCATGCAGTCCTGGATCAGGGCAAAGAATGCTTTCAGGTCACTGGCACTGTGCAGGTCAGGTGCCTGGCGGCCAATACTGTTGTAGACCTGGGCCAATGCCGACCCACCCATGCGGTTTGATCCCAGACCGAGATCCAGCAGAACAAGCCGGGACTCACCCTCGTCCAGGTGCAGTTCGGGAGTTACCGTCTTGCGCACATCCAGCACCGGGGCAAAGGCTGAAATAATCAGGGACAGTGGTGCCGTGACGCTCTTTTCCCTGCCCTCGTCTTCCCACACGGTACGCATGGACATGGAGTCCTTGCCTACCGGAATAGTGATGCCCAGTTCCGGGCACAATTCCATACCAACAGCACGGACGGTGTCATAGAGATTTTTGTCTTCACCGGGATAGCCAGCCGGTGCCATCCAGTTTGCCGACAGGCGAATATCACTGAGTCGACGTATGCGGGCACTGGCGATATTGGTCACGGCTTCTGCGACCGCCATCCTGCCGGACGCCGGCGCATCAATAAGCGCCAGCGGCGTGCGCTCTCCCATGGCCATGGCCTCACCGTAATAACTGTCATAGGACAGGGTCGTGACAGCGGCATTGGCCACGGGAACCTGCCAGGGGCCCACCATCTGGTCCCGTGCCACCATGCCGGTAATACAGCGATCACCAATAGTGATCAGGAAACTTTTGCTGGCTACAGCAGGCAGTCTCAACACACGTTCGGCGGCCTCGGTGATATCAATTCCGCGGGTTGCAAATGGCGCCAGCTCTGACACCTGCGCCTTGACGTCGCGATGCATGCGCGGAGGTTTGCCGAACAATACGGACATTGGCAAGTCGATAGGCTTGTTATCAAAATGTTCATCATCCAGGGCCAGGTGTTGCTCTTCTGTCGCCTGCCCAACGACGGCATAGGGGCAACGCTCCCGGGCACAAATCGCCTTGAATTTTTCCAGTTGTGCTTCAGGCACCGCCATCACATAGCGTTCCTGGGCTTCGTTACACCAGATTTCCATGGGTGACATGCCCGGCTCCGCATTGGGAATGTCACGCAGCGAAAAGACACCTCCGCGGTCACCGTCCTTGACCAGTTCAGGCAAGGCATTGGACAGGCCACCGGCACCAACATCGTGGATGAAACAGATGGGATTGTCCTCACCCAGGCCCCAGCAATGGTCTATGACTTCCTGGCAACGCCTTTCCATTTCAGCGTTTTCACGCTGCACCGAGGCAAAGTCCAGGTCTTCACTGCTGGATCCAGACGCCATGGAGGATGCAGCACCGCCGCCCAGGCCAATGAGCATGGCTGGACCACCCAGTACGATGAGACTGGCGCCCACGGGAATCTCTTTCTTCTGCACATGCCCTGCACGGATATTACCGACCCCGCCAGCGATCATAATGGGCTTGTGGTAACCGCGAACCCCATCGGGCGCCGATTCCTCGTAGGTGCGGAAATAGCCACACAGGTTGGGGCGTCCGTATTCGTTGTTGAATGCAGCACCACCCAGGGGGCCTTCGATCATGATATCCAGGGCCGAGACGATGTGCGCAGGTTTGCCGTAATCCTGTTCCCAGGGTTGCTCAAAACCGGGTATTTTCAGGTTGGATACCGTAAAACCGGTCAGGCCTGCTTTTGGCTTGCCGCCAATACCGGTGGCGCCTTCATCACGAATTTCTCCGCCGGAGCCCGTTGAGGCACCGGGAAAAGGGGCGATGGCCGTTGGGTGATTGTGGGTTTCCACTTTCACCAGTATATGAATATCTTCCTCGTGGTAGGCAAACTGGCGATTATCGGCATCCGGGAAAAAGCGTCCCGCACTGAAGCCTTCAAAGACAGCGGCGTTATCCTTGTACGCTGACAGGATCCCTTCGCTGTTACTCTCATGGGTATTGCGAATCATGGCAAACAGGGATTTGTCCTGGTCCTTGCCGTCGATGGTCCAGGAGGCATTGAAAATCTTGTGGCGGCAGTGCTCCGAGTTGGCCTGGGCGAACATCATCAGTTCAATATCATTGGGATTACGGCCAAGCTCATTGAAGCTGTCAACCAGGTAATCAATCTCGTCATCCGCCAGGGCCAGGCCCATGTCGGTGTTGGCACTGACCAGTGCCGCTTTTCCGCCACCCAGTATGTCAACGCTGGTCAGGGCGCGTGGTGTGGATTCTGTAAACAGGATTTCAGCGGCATCTGTCGAACTCAGCACAGCCTGGGTCATGCGGTCATGTAACAGGGCCTCTACCACTCCGGTTTCAATATCGCCGGCGGTTTCAATATAAAAGCCTATACCCCGCTCTACCCGCCTGAGTTTTGACAGTCCGCAGTTAAGGGCAATATCGGTTGCCTTGCTGGACCAGGGAGAAATGGTGCCGGGCCTTGGCGTGACCAGGAAAAGACGTGCATTGTCAGCCGCTTCGTCTTCCTGTTGGCGGGGCCCATAGGTCAGCAGACGTTCCAGCAGGGCTGTTTCGGTATCAGTCAGTTCTTCGGAAAGGTCTGCAAAGTGGTAGAACCAGGCATGGATTGCAGAGACGTTGGGCTGTAAGAAGCGAATATTCTGGAGCAACTTCTGGCGTGAAAAATCAGATAATGCCGGAGCTCCACGCAAGGTTAGCATTGCAGTTCAGAATCCCCTGGAGACAGGTCAAAAAGAAAAACGCATGGTATCAAAAAATGCGTCCTATTTAGTAGAAATATCCTCCTGATTTGACCTTCCAGACCCGTGAATGACGAAATGTCGCCGGCCTGGTACGAGGATGTGTCAATTTTTTGTTCAGAGATGAATCAGGGTGCTTTGCAATGCACCGAAATCGTGCACCAACATGGGGCTCAGTCACACCAGCACTTGTGACAAAACAGCAGGATAATTATTTTTCTCTTATTTTCAATAATTTAAAATTTTATGAAAAAGTTGGCACACTGAATGCATTACCCAGAGTGATGGTAAATATCATTTCTCCCCTTTGATGATAGTGCAACCATTATTTCCCTTTAAGGAGACCCCCAAGTCTCTGCTTTATTAAGGCCCCTCCCCCCAGGGGCCTTTTTTTTGCACCGGATTTGAGTCTTTCCACCAGGCAGCTACAGCATCACCACATCCTTGCCAAACTTGTCCTTGATGATGTCCTGGAAGTCTTCACCCAATTCGCGATAGAACGTCCGCAAAGGTGAGGTATCCCGCCAGGCCAGGGCGTGCATACGGGTAATGGACTCATCGGCAATGGGCATCACCTTGAGCTCATCCCGGTCCATGATTTCCGAGCGGATGTACAGGGCGGGCATGAAGGCAATACCCATTTCCATGTAGACCATCTGGCGAATGGAATCCAGGCTGGTTCCCTCGTAATCGCGCAGGATTTGCGCCTTGAATTGTTTACACAGGTCTTCTACCTGGCGGTACAACAGGTGATGCTCTTCCAGGGCCAGGATATCCATGCCAGCAAGCTCATCACCATGAATAGTCTTGTTTTTGGCCAGCGGGTGATCACGGCTCATGACCAGGTATAAAGGCTCACGAAAAAGGGGCATGACCGTGATGCCCTTATCGCGCAACGGCAATGTCGTGAAAATCAGGTCATAGCGGCCTGTGTACAGGCCTTCAGCAAGTTGGTCAGGGACTTCCTCGCGAACGAAAAACTTCACGCCACGGTATTTTTTATGTATTTCAGGCAGAATCCAAGGCAGCGCATAAGGTCCGAGGGTATGGCTTGCTCCCAGGCGAAAGGTGCCCGAGGGTCCCTTGGTGGCGAAATTGGCGGCATCAATAATGACTTCAGCCGCGTTGACGGCCTGCTGGGCCTGTTTCAGCAACTCCCTGCCCAACGGGGTCAGGTTCACACCACCCCGACTACGTTCAAACAGGTCGACTCCCAGTGCCTCCTCGAGCTTTTGCAGCTGGGCACTCAGTGACGGCTGGCTGATTTTCAGTTCCCTGGCAGCCTGCCTGAGACTGTCATGCTTGGCGGCTATCAGGTAATAGCGAAGTTGTTTGAGCGAGATGCTGATATCTTTCATGCCATTATTTTAACCGGGCTTTAGGCAATTGAAAGTATTTTCCTATCACAAGTACTATATTAGTCCTTATTAATATTCACTATGTTTTCACAATCTTGCACTACGTTTGAGTGCAACTGAGAATTGTCTTACAGACATCCAGCCTTCCGGTCACTGAGATCCGGCGGGCTTTTTATTAATTGTATATTCGATAACCAGAACTAGAGGGAAGAGTGAAAAACCATGCAAAAACTTATTGATGGCATCGCCAAATTCCAGGCAAAAGACTACCAGGAGCGCCTTGAACTGTTCAAAACCCTGGCTACCGGGCAGTCGCCAGAGGTCCTGTTCATCACTTGCTCGGATTCACGTATCGACCCGAACCTTATTACGCAAACCGAACCGGGGGATTTGTTTATTCTCCGCAACGCCGGCAATATCGTGCCGCCTCATTCCATGGTGACAGGTGGCAACACGGCTTCCATCGAATTCGGTGTCCAGGTACTTGGGGTCAGCGACATTGTTGTCTGCGGTCATACCGACTGTGGTGCCATGAAAGGTGCCATGAACCCGGATGCCGTAAAAACCCTTCCCCATGTCTCCAACTGGCTCGGCCACTCCGCCGCTGCACTGGCACGCGTCAAAGCACGCCATGGTGACAAGATGTGCGCAGACCATACGCTTGAAATGACCGAGGAAAACGTATTGCTGCAGCTTCATCACCTGGAAACCCACCCCAGCGTGGCATCCAAGCTTGCAACGGGTGACATCACACTGCATGGCTGGGTTTATGACATTGAGACAGGTGAAGTCAATTGTTATGACGCCAAGTCCAATAAATTCGTTCCCATCAAGGACTGGTATAAAAACTATCTTGAAGCCAAGGCATAAAGATAAAGAGCATGCTCAACAATACAGAAACGCTAAACTCATTCCTAAATTCAGGAGCTTCTAAAAATGATAAAACTTGATACCAGCCATATGCGTGGCGATATTTACGGCGGTGTCACTGCAGGTGTCGTCGCATTGCCGCTTGCACTGGCCATGGGCGTGGCTTCCGGGCTTGGTCCGATTGCCGGTCTCTATGGTGCCATTTTTGTCGGCTTCTTTGCGGCCCTGTTTGGCGGAACCGAACCACAGATCTCCGGTCCTACCGGTCCCATGACTGTTGTGTGTGCGGGTCTGGCGGCCAGTATTGCCTCTCACCCGGACCTGATGGGCAACACCAGCCTTATTTTTACCGCCATCATGCTAGCGGGTGGTTTCCAGATCGTGATGGGTATATTCAAACTGGGCGAATATATTCGCCTGGTCCCCTATCCCGTGATCAGCGGTTTCATGAGTGGTATCGGCGGTATTATCATCATCCTGCAGTTTGCCCCGATCCTGGGTCATGAAGCCCCTGCCGGAACGCTGGATGCCCTCTTCTATACACCCACTGCAGTTGGTGATATTAATTTTGTTGCACTTGGCATTGGTGCGCTCACCCTGGCGATTGCACTGAAGTGGCCTGCAGCCCTGGGTAAATACGTTCCCGGTGCGCTTGCAGCCCTGATCATTGGTACAGTGCTCAGCCTGGTGGTTGGTGGTGCCCCGATCCTGGGTGACATTCCCAGCGGTTTGCCATCCATGCACATGCCGACCATTGATACTGTTTCCTTTTTCATTATTGCCGAGGCAGCTTTCGTCCTTGCCCTGCTGGGATCCATAGACAGCCTGTTGACGTCATTAGTTGCCGACAACATGACACGCACACGCCATGACTCCAACCGCGAACTGATTGGCCAGGGCATTGGTAATGCTGTAGCCGGTCTGTTTGGTGGTGCACCAGGTGCCGGTGCCACCATGCGTACCGTGGTGAATATCCGTACCGGTGGTCGCACCAGGATCTCGGGCATGATTCACGCCTTACTGTTGCTGGCAGTGGTACTGGGCCTGGGCTCTCTGGCCAGTTATATCCCCCATGCCGTGCTCGCCGGTATCCTGATCAAGGTTGGCCTGGATATCATTGACTGGAGTTACATCAAGAACGCCCATCGTGGTCCACGCTGGGATCTGGCCCTGATGATCATTGTTGTCGGCCTGACGATCTTCGTTGACCTGATCGCAGCAGTGGCTGCCGGTGTCATCCTGGCCTCAATCGCCTTTGTCAAACAGGTTGCCAAGGAGCAGATGGAGCGTCTCCACCAGCAGCATCTTATTCGCCATGATGCGACTGATCGTGAAAAGGAAATCATCGATGAGTTGGGTGACAAGCTGACCATTTTCGACTTTGCAGGTCCCATGAGCTTCGGCGCTGCGGCCGACCTGGGACACCATGCGCGCTCACAGCTGGAAGGCGGCGCCCTGGTCATTATCCTTGATTTCGAGCGCGTCCCCTTCCTGGACGTCAGCGCGGCACTGGCAGTGGAAACCGTAGCCCGTGACGGCAAACAGGCTAAGCGCCAGATCTACCTGTGTGGTATGAATGACCAGGTGGAAGCAACGCTGAGTGCACTGGAAGCCGACAAGCACATGGAGGCCGGCGACCACTTTGCCACACGTGAAGAAGCCATGGAGGCTGCACTGGCCTACCTGGGCGGTTCAGGGAGTAGTTCCCGGCAATCCGAGGCGCTTGGAGCAGCCTGAACCTCAGCAATGATCAATTGGTAAAAACAGGCCACACCCGGTCTTCATCACGGGTGTGGCCTTTTTTATGCCTGCTGGCTTTATGAAACCTGCTTCGTAACAGGCGCTACTCGAGCATTACTGGTTGATTGCTCGTGCCTCTTGATCCTTGCCTTCAACTCTTTAACCGCTGATTGCTATCAGGTTTGAACGGACATAAAAAAACCGGCGCCTGAGGCGCCGGTTTTTCTTTCAGACTGTTTGAAGCTTTAAATTACAGCTCGAAGTCTACACCGTAAGAAACAACAAATTTGATTTCGTCGTTATCACGGGCTGGCATGTTGGCGTAATCTTCAAAACCGTCACCGTCACCGTCAGAATCCAGGTCAGTCATGCTAACCATAGCGGAGAAACCGTCTTTGGAAATGCTGACGTTGTAATCCAGGTAGTCTTCAGTCACACCGTTAAATGAGTAAGCGAAATCACCTTCATGGAAACCGGCATGCAGGCCGAGTTCAGCACCGCTGCCCAGGGGAATGGCGTAGTCAAGTGACAGGTAAGAAGCTTCACCGAAACCGAAATCTTCACCCGGACCTTCATCAGGCTCGGCATAGGTCAGCAGCCAGTAAGTTGCACTGAAGTTACCAACGCCGACAGAACCGTAGATTTCACCGAAGTCGTAACCGGCATTTTCGTCATAGTTGTAGTACAGGTAACCGATGTCATAACTGAAACCTTCAGTTTCGCCGGCAAAACCAAAATAGATGTCGTGCTCGTAGGAGTAGGCATCGTCAGAATCATAGGCAACGTTGGATACCCATGTACCAATGTAGAATCCAGACTCACTAGCGTAATCCAGGCCACCCTGAACAGCAGATTCGTTGATTGACTGGGTCAGTCCACGCCAGATGTAGTTATTTGTTACGCTAACGTTACCTGACAGTTCAGCGTATGAAGGCGCTGAAATAGTGGCAACTGCCATGGTAATTGCTGTCACAGCCAAAGGCTTTTTGAAATTGGTGATCAGCGAATTTTTCATATCGTTTTCTCCTAGTGAGTCTCACAAAGGGCAAGACTGATAATATGTTTTTGCAGGAAAGCATTTATTTCCTGCACTTGTCATAGCAAGGACCTTGCCAACATATTCAAGTCATTGATTTGTAAGAACTTAAGGAAGAGAGGGGTGTGAAAAGGACGAGTGTGACACTGTGTATGGGCCGGGTATCGCCTTGTTCTGGTGCGGTGCGCAACAACAGCGCACTTATTTGGTGCGCTTTGGCTAGGTCTCGGCAATGCTGCGCTGAAGCAGCCCGCTAGAGCAGCAAATACGTGGGGTTTAACTCAGCGGACTGCAGAATCAGCCGCCAGTTTTTGGTGCAGACACCAGGCTACAGCGATAATAACCAGGCAAAAAGGCAGTCCCATGCTCACTGCACCGGCCTGGAGAGCACCCAGACCGCCAATGACCAGCAGGATAATCGCCAGCGTACCTTCCGCAGAAGCCCAGAATATCCGTTGCCACACTGGCGGGTTGGGATTGCCCCCCGAAGTCAGCATGTCCACGACAAAGGAACCGGAATCTGAAGAAGTGACAAAAAAGACAGCCACAAGGAACATCGCCAGGAAACTGAAGAGTCCCGGTAGCGGGAAATTATCCAGTAGTGCGTAAATAGCCGTCGCCGTATTGGATTGAACCGCTTCTGCCAGCCCGACTCCCTGGAATAATTCCAGTCGCAATGCAGCACCACCAAACACACCAAACCAGAGCAGACTCAGAAGTGTCGGGGCAATGAGAACGCCAAGGACAAACTGGCGAACCGTGCGACCACGGGAGATCCGGGCAATGAACATGCCGACAAAAGGAGACCAGGACAGCCACCAGGCCCAGTAGAAAATAGTCCAGGATTTTTGCCACTCCAGTGTCCTGAAGGGATGTGTGCTCAGGCTCAATCCAGTGATGCCCTGCAGGTAATTGCCCAGGTGATCGGGAATACCCCTGAGCAACACGGCAGTGGGCCCCGCTATCAGGATGAAAAGCATCAATGCCAGCGCCAACAGCATATTGAATTCACTCAGACGGCGAATCCCCTTGTTCAAGCCCAGCACCAGGGACAGGGTCGCAAAGAAGGTCACAACTACGATGATTAATACCTGGGGACGTACTGCAACCGGAACCCCAAACAACACTTCCAGGCCGGAATTGATTTGTGCTGCTCCCAGGCCGAGAGAAGTAGCCAGGCCAAACAGCGTGCCCAGTACGGCAACGATATCGATTATTTTCCCTGGCAGGCGATTGGTCTGCCTGCCAAGCAAGGGTTCCAGTGTGGAGCGGATAGCCAGGGGTTTTTGCAGACGGAAATGAAAATAGGCCAGGGCCAGGCCAAGGACGGCGTATATGCCCCAGGCATGCAAACCCCAGTGAAACAGGGTCAGGCGCATGGCTTCCCGGGCGGAGGCGACTGATTCCGGAGCTGACTGCAGGGGAGCAATATAATGCAGAATTGGCTCGGCAACGCCAAAAAACACCAGGCCGATACCCATACCAGCACTGAAGAGCATGGATATCCAGGCCAGCGTGCCAAATTCCGGGGTGCTGTCATCAGGCCCCAGCTTGATGTGGCCAAAACGTGAAAAGACCAGCCAGAAGGCGTAGATCAACAGGCCACTGACAGTGAGGGAAAATAACCAGGCAAATTTCTCGACAGCGAAATCCTGGAGACCAAACAGAAAGGTACCGGTGGATTCGCGGTCAAATACCGTCGCCAGTACGATGACGACAACAAGTCCCAGGACGGTAAAAAATATGACAGGATCGGATGAAATTTTGCTCCCGGCAATCCGCTTGCCAGGAGCGTTATCCTCACCTTTCAGACTCATTCAGGCAGTCCTGGTCAGCTTTTCTTGCGAAAGTGCAGAATACCCCAGGCCAGGTAGCCATTATCCGCGGCTTCTACCCAGTTCTTCAGACCGTTGATCATTTTGTCCATGTAGTCATTGCTAATGGTTTTGACCAGGTCATCGTAACGCGTTTCCAGTTCCTGCCTCACATTGTCATAGTGATTGCGCAACTGGGGAGTCATGTAGGTCATGCGAATCTCTTCAAAGCCACGTTCACCGAGCGCTTTCCTGTAATGGGCAAATGAGCCCATGGATTCGAGGTTGAGACGGTCGTAAACGGGTTGCAAAACCCCTTCCGGGCAATCGTCAGCCTGCATGGGGTCAGTGAAAATCACTTCACCACCTGGCGCTGTGATACGGGCAATCTCATCCATAACCATGTCTTTACGGTTACTGTGCAAAAAAGAGTCCTGTGACCAGACGATATCCATGGAAGCATCTTCACAGGGGATATCCTCAAAGCTGCCGTGGCGGACATCGATATTATCCGCAAGACCCTGCTCCTGGTTCAGTATGCGGTTACGCTGATTCTGCACCTCGCTGATGTTCAGGCAGGTAACCTTGCAACCGGATTTTTTGGAGAGGTACCGGGCAGATCCACCGTAGCCTGCACCAAGGTCTATCACCCGACTGTCACTGTTGAGCGTCTGCAGTTGTTCACCCATCGTCGTCACTGTCTTTCTGCTCGCAGTGCGAATGTCATCGGTGTCCTGGTACAGGCCTATGTGAATATCTTCACCGCCCCAGACAGTTTCGTAAAAATGATCAGCATCACTGCTGTCATAATATGATTCAGCGACATTTTCTGCTGTAGAAAGCTTATTTGGCATGGTAGTCCTTGTAGGCAATATGAACGTAAAAATCGGGATCGTCTTCCTTGTAGGTTTCCTTGAAGTCACCAAAGGTCTCGATCTTCTGGAATCCTGCGTCATAGATCAGTCCACGCAGGTAGTCACGACGCAAGGGGAACATGTTGAGATGATGCTTGGAGCCATCCTCAAAGGCATATTCGAAACGGGCCAGGCCATCATCCACATGTACAGGCTGTGCCGAGACCTTGTCTCCGCAATAGTAGTACTTGTGCTTGGTCTTGAAGCCGTCATCAAGTATGCCGTCGTAATTGCGCTGGTCGATGATCAGGACACCGTCATGTTTCAGCACGGCATAGAATTCTGCCAGGGCACGACGCCTGTCATGCTCTTCAAACAAATGGGTAAATGAGTTGCCCAGGATAATAACGGCATCATAGAGCTGGTCCTGTACATCCCGGTTCAGCCATCGCCAGTCAGCATGGACAGTTTTCATGACATGGCCGTGATTCTTGGCGTTCTCAAAAGCCTTGACCAGCATCTGGGCATTGCCATCGGCACTGGTGACATTGAAACCGGCTTTCAAGAGCTGTACGGAATGGAAGCCGGTACCTGTCGCAGCATCCAGGATATCGTACTTGCCAAGCTCCTTGAGCTTGTCGATAAAGAAACGACCTTCACCTTCAGCCCTGGCTTCCCAGTCGATCAACTCGTCCCAGCGCTCAACGAAATTTTCTACATATTCGGCCTGGTAGTTTTCAGTATCACGAACCTCTTCGGGATTATCACCATAATCCTGATCTTTCGGTATTTCGTGCAATGAAGGCAAGGCTGGTGCGGCAGACTCCTGAGTCAGGCCAATGGCACGTAACTGCTCTTCATTACGGGTACTAACATTTTCTCTATCAGACATAGTTGTCTCACTGTGTTTTGTGTTCTAAGTATTTGGGTAATGGGAATAACTGCTAAGAACTTTTCGTCATCCTGACAAAAATTTGAATATCTTATTGATTTATAAGGTTTATATAAATATGTATAAGATTTTCAGGATAACGTGACTGGTAATATATATTTTCAGCCACGGTAAAACCGTTAGTATACTAAATATTGAGCCTTCTTGCTAAATTCAGCTGCAGACCAGTCAGACCGGGGCTTCGAAGAGCGAAAAAGGGGAAACACCGAATATTTCCAATACCGGAAGCGTCCTCAACGGTTAAAATAGTGTTCCTATTGCCGAATCTCACCTTATGAAGAAAAACAAGATTGAAAGTGTGCTTATAGCACTCAGGCGACTGATGCGTGCCACGGATTTGCATTCCAGGGAACTGGTCCGGACATCGGGTCTCACTACCCCCCAGCTGCTTTTGCTGCAAAGTATCAAGTCCAGTGGTGAAGTCAGCATTGGCGCCCTGTCCGAAGACGTCAATCTCAGTCAGGCCACGGTCACCAGTATCCTGGACCGCCTGGTGCAACGGGGATTTGTCACACGGGCACGTTCAACCCATGACAAGCGCAAGGTTCATGCCTACCTGACGGATGCCGGCAGGCAGGCCATCAAAAAAGCGCCGGCACCTCTGCAGGAAAATTTCATGAAGCAGTTCAGTGAGCTGGAAGAGTGGGAGCAGAACATGATCATTGCCTCCCTGCAGCGGCTGGCCACCATGATGGATGCGGAAAAATTGGATGCAGCGCCAGTACTGGATGTGGGCAGCCTGGACAGGCTGGGGGCGCAGGAAAAAAACAAGTAGCCGGGTTCAGCGTGCTCTTTTTTGCCTGAAAAAGTCACTGATCAGGGCGCTGCACTCTTCTGCCAAAACCCCCTCCTCGACCTTGAGGCGGTGATTGTAGATGGGTGACTCATGCAAGTGCAGATTACTGACCAGCGCACCGGCCCGAGGCTCCCTGGCCCCGAATACCACGGTATCAACACGCGCATGGATCATGGCACCCACACACATGGTGCAGGGCTCAATGGTGACGTAGAGGGTAGTGCCAGGCAGGCGGTAATTTTCTTCATCCTGTGCTGCTGACCGCAAGGCAGCTATCTCGGCGTGGGCCGAGGGGTCATGGCTGGTAATCGGATTGTTGGATCCCGACCCGATCAATTCGCCATCCCGAACCAGCACTGCGCCTACAGGGACTTCTTCCAACGCCAGCGCCTGCCTTGCCTGCTCCAATGCCTTTGCCATCCACACGTCATGATCAACACTAGCCATGACCGGAACGCCTACTCCCACTCAATATTAAAATGGCTGTAAGTAGTTGATTTTATTGACATTTTTAAACACTTTGTAGCATCTTTGTAGTTCCATAAGTGCCTGATTTTGCTCACTTTTTTTACATCTCAGTAAATCCAACGTTTCCATGTTCCAATTCTACAGTGTTTGTAGTTCTTCAGAAACATACTCAGTGTGTAACTGTTTAACTACACGAGATTCACTGCATTTCTGAGTTTATCGACACTGACATCAATGTATCGTTGTGTTGTTGATAAGTCACTGTGTCGTGCAAGTTCCTGTATTACTCTTACTGATACTCCCTTCTCACTCAAATTAGTAATAAATGTTCTTCTTCCACTATGACTTGAACAGTCGTCTAATCCCACTTGTTTGTATAAGTTTTTAAACAAGTGTTGAAGAGTCATACTACTGAATCCTCCTCCCTTCTGAGACTGAATAAGACGTTCTGTGACACGTTCTTTCAAATGACTATACTTTGACAAGTAATTACTCAGTTCTTCCCTTACAAAGTCTGAAAAGTACACAGAATTACACTTATTTCCCTTCGTTTGATGTTTCTTCAGTATTACTGTGTCTTTTACGTTTCCCTCACCATCGATAACATCACCAACAGTCAAACTACTGATTTCACAACTTCTCAAACCAACCCAGTATGAAAGAATCAGAATAATTCGATTCCTATCACTGTATTTTGTCATTTTTGTTCCGTTTAACACTTTTTTGACTTGTTTCTCGTCTAAAACTGGTGATTGCTTCATGTTCACTCTCCTCAATATCGTTATTTGTCCACTTCACTCCTCTTTGAACGTTAGAAACCAGTAATAACTGTTTCAGTTGTTTGTCAGTAAGAGTGTATTTGTTGTTTTCCACCACAAAATCCTAAAAATGTAATGTTTTGTTGTGAATAACGATAATGTCTTACATTCCATATTCCTACCTAAATTGCTGATTTTTATACACTTTTGATTTCCTTAGAGTTTTAGAAGAATGTAAGTTAATTAAGAATTCCTTACATTTTTTAGATTTTGAAGAATCACACAAAATGACAGTTCCTAAGAAACGTCTGTATTCGTCTGTAGTGAGTTTTGTGTGATTTGAGTGTTCTGACACGTGTGACTGACTTAAAACGTGTTAGAAACCCTTAGAATACGCTTGGGGTATGTTCTACTTTTGGTAGGTAATTATTTGTTAGAGATTATCTTCTCGTAAACAAGTTCTTTGTATATCTCTGTTAACTCAGTATCGTTATGTGAAAGTATTTCCTCATTAGGATCAGTAATAATATAACCAGATACAGTTAACTCAGAGATAAGGTCTGATTTAGATAAATAAATCTTAAAAGTCGAAAAATGAGGACAGACTGTCCCCAAATACTACAATGTGCTGTCCGTAGTAACCCCCCTATATCGCGGTAATGAATCGCAAGAGGAACATCTAACTCCCATTGGATTTGACTCGAGATCCAACTTTTTACATCTGTAGGATATATGACAACTTTTCTATAAATTTCTAGCTACTTTCCTTTCTCCAAGGAGCATAAATAATCTTACACTCCTGTCTTATTTTTCAAATTCAAAGCATGGTAGTTCGCTGTAAGTGAAAGGCTTTGGAAACGATCGATTCCAATCATAAACCTTCCAAGTGGTTTGGGTTAGTTTGGCTCCGATTTTTGACCCATTCCAGCACATATCCTTATCTAGAAAAAGACCAAAAGAAAACATTACTAGGGGCTCCCCCTCATTCGTGAGAAAATACTCATATCTGCTACCAGCTTCCCTAGTAAGGTCATTGATTCGTACGTCATCAACCAGTTTAACGAATGTAGCTTCGTCTTCTATCGTTATAGTAAAAGTGGAGCAAGCAATGAGTGAAAAACTAGCCAGCCCAAGAATTATAAATTTTCTGCTCATATTTAGTCTATTTCCTCTCTGCAGTGATCTACAAGTTCATCGCAAGCAATAATTCTCTATTATCCACTAGCACAAGTCCTCCCAAAATAACTGAACTCCAAACCCAAAGATTATCTATCTATGCGTCTGACTCTACATCTAATTTCACCTTAGTCAGATCAAGTAGACTCTGAACCTCACAGTAATCATCCAACCAGACCGTCTTGTATACAAATTTGCAATGTACCTCA
>Ga0181566_10001079_pt1 | contig 22348 bp, 22 predicted proteins | sample 101ome_15_FD_133762 | JGI IMG/M metagenome (GOLD analysis project Ga0181566, IMG submission 133762) | Coastal salt marsh microbial communities from the Groves Creek Marsh, Skidaway Island, Georgia - 101402AT metaG (megahit assembly) | ecosystem: Environmental > Aquatic > Marine > Intertidal...
GCCAAGAAGCCAGCGGCCAAGAAGAAGTGACTTCGTTCCGAATAAGGATTGAAGAACAAGAGGCCCCGCCTCTCAACGCATGGCGAACGGAAACGACGGCAGTGGGCGTGCCCCTGTAGCGATTGTTCGTCCAACCACCACCGTGACGAGCGGTGTGGAAGTCACGCAAAAATTGGTGACGGCTGCAGTTGCGTTCGGTGATTTGATGCAAGGGACCTTTGGTCCTCGAGGCCTTGACAAAATGCTGTACAAAACCAATGGGGAGACTGCCGTGACCAACGACGGCGCAAAGATCGTCGCAGAATTGTTGGTAAAGCATCCGGCAGCCAAAGCCTTCGTCCAACTCGCTGAATCTCAAGAACAGGCTTGCGGTGACGGCGTCACAGGTTGCATCTTGTTTGCTGGAGAATTGATGCGCGAGGCAGGCCGTCTTCTTGAGCGGGGCCTGCATCCACTTGTTCTCGTGAAAGGTTACAGAGAAGCGTTGACCACGACGCTTGACCACATCACAGTTCACACCCGGTCATCCACCGAGGAGGCAGCCATCCTTACGGCGGTCGCACGCACAGCGATGAACGGGACTTCAGCCGATGGTGGAGGTGATGAGTTGGCGAAGTTGGTGGTTGAAGCGCTTGCATTGGTGTCATCTGACGGCACCGATCACGAGGATGTCCGCATGGCAAAACGCACGCAAGGCAACCTCTCTGACACGCGTCTGGTGCCTGGGCTCGTGCTGGACACAGCCTTGACGCTGGATCGCCTTCCAAGGCGTTTGGAGGAAGGCACCGTACTCGCCCTTACATGCCCCCTTGATCAAGAGGAGGCTGCTCGTGAAACAGAACTCGAGGTGACCGATGCTTCGCAATGGATGAAGTTCATTGACGCACAGGAATCACTGCTCCAGGCCAAGACCGATGCTGTACTCGCTACGGGTGCGACGGCTGTTTTCAGTGCCGGCACCATTGAGCCCAGTGTGTTTCACGCATTGACGGATGCCGGGTGCTTTGTTCTCGGAGGCCTCGAACGCCATGGTATTGAAGACATTGCGAAAGCTACGGGAGCCAGCATGTGCGACCATCTTGACGATGCTCACGAGGCAACCCTCGGTCGATTTGACGTCCTTGAAATTGAAACCAGCGAAGACCTTGATGGCCGCAGAGAGCGTCTTTGTTTGCGGGTTGGAGCGCAACCTGGTTTGGTGACGTTGGACGTTGGCGGGGGAGACGGCGCCGCTGTTGAAGAGATCATTCGAGCGCTTTATGATGCGCTTCGATCAACCTCTCTGGCCATGCAAACCAACGAGGTTGTTCGTGGCGGGGGCTCGGTTCACATGGGAGCATCGTTGGCTGTCAAGGAAGTGGCCGAACGTCAAGCAGGTCGAGAACGATTGGCCATGGAAGCCTTTGCACGGGCACTCGAAAGCATCCCGTCCACGTTGGCGCAAAACGCAGGTGTAGACCGTTTGGACGCCATGCTGGCCTTGCGTGCCGAACACCGTTCCGGAACCTTCTCTGCGGGCATTGATGAAAACGGCCAAGTCGCCACCCTCGAACACACGTGGTTGCCTGCCGACACATTACGCCACGCACTTGAGGCAGCCACCGAAACCGCTTGCGGTTTGTTGCGTGTTGACCAGGTCATTTCAGCACGGGGCGACTGAGAAAACGACCAGCCGACAAGGACGCTATGTTCAAATGCATCCGACGGGCCAAATACGATAACGGGTTCACCGAATGAATGCCGTCGGAACGCCGCCGCCACGCGCTCTGTTGAGCGTTTACGACAAAACGGGTATCGTTGAATTTGCCCGAGGATTGAGCGACCTTGGCTTTGAATTGATTTCAACCGGCGGCACCGCTCGAACCCTTCGCGACGCAGGCCTCACGGTCGTGGCTGTTTCCGAGGTCACCAGCCACCCCGAAATTTTTGACGGCCGTGTAAAATCACTTCACCCAGCGATTCACGGTCCGTTGCTGGCACGATTGCATTCACCGGCCGATGCCGATGAATTGGAACGATTGGGCTACCCTCCCATCCGGGTCGTTGCTTGTAATCTCTATCCGTTTGGGGAGGCAGCCGCCAGTGACCCGCCGCTTTCGGATGAAGCCCTGTTGGAAATGATCGACATCGGTGGACCGACCATGGTGCGAGCATCAGCGAAAAATCACCAACACGTGCTCATCACGACCAATCCTCAACGCTATGACGACGTGTTGGAGGCGCTCAGGGCAACTTCAGCCCCTGAACAGGTTGATTTGGCTCTTCGACAACGCTTGGCTTTGGAAGCTTTTGAACACACGGCAGCCTACGATGTTGCCATCGCCCAAGAACTTCATCGCCGTTTCCATGGCGATGCAGCCACCGTCTCTTCGATGGAAGAACAACGGGAACTTTTGCCCCAAAGCATGTTGGCGGCGAGCCACCAACTTGCCACCCTTCGCTATGGGGAAAACGCTCACCAAGCAGCCGCATTGTACGTGAACCACGACACCTCGCCCGACCCCAGCAGTTTGGTCACGGCGTTGGTTGAAGGTGGAAAAGCCATGTCGTACAACAACTACAGCGACGCCGATGCGACTCTTCGATTGTGTCGTTCTCTGTCCACCGATGAATGGCCGAACACGCCACATGCATGCGTGATCGTGAAGCACAACAATCCGTGTGGAGCGGCGCTGGGAGCCACGCAGAGAGAGGCGTTTGAAATGGCCCTAGCGAGCGATCCAGAATCCGCTTTCGGCTCCATCATCTGCTTCAACGAAACCGTGGAGGGCTCCACCGCTGAAGCGGTTGGGGACTTGTTTGTCGAAGTGATGATGGCCCCGGGCTATTCATCTGAAGCCAAGACGCTGCTCATGTCCAAGAAAAACCGACGTCTGCTCACCATTAGGTCGCCAAACGACCGGTTGGCCCCACTTGATCGAACGGTTGTTCGCAAACCCATTGAAGGAGGCGTGCTGGTTCAGACTGAAGAGCCCCCCATCATCGATTGGTCGAAAGCCAAAACGGTGACGAAGATTCAACCCACTTCGGAGCAAATTGACAGCATGAAGTTCGCCGTTCGCGTTTGCGAGCAAGTGAAGTCAAATGCGATTGTGATGGTTCAAGGAACCGCAACCGTTGGGATTGGGCCAGGTCAAACCAGCCGTGTTGAAGCGGTTCGGATTGCAGCAAGAAGGGCTGGCGAGCGGGCGCAGAATTGTGTATTGGCATCAGACGCCTTTTTCCCGTTCAAAGATGGCCTTGAACAAGCAGCCGAAGCCGGTGCTATCTCCATTGTTCAACCGGGGGGCTCTATCCGTGATCAAGAGGTCATCGACGAGGCTGACGCTCGCGGGATTTCGATGCTCTTTACCGGACATCGCTTGTTCCGCCATTGAGGCAGCCATTGCACCATCTGAAGAGAGATGAACTCAACAGGTTGTTGGCACGCGCCATCCTACCCACCAAACGCCAACCACGGCCACGATGGCGATGAGTGTCTGTCCAAAGCCTGGGTCACCGAGAATCGTGATGTACCAAATAGAAAACAACGAAACAACCGAGATCAGACCACAAATCAGAACTTTTGAGTGCAGCGGTAAGGCTTTCCCTGAGCGATAATAGCTCAACAGAGAAGAGCCGAACATTCGGTTGGTTAAGAGCCACAAGAACAACCGCTGGGAGGACCGGCCATAGCAATACGCTGCGAGCACGAGCCACGAGGTTGTTGGAAGACCCGGGACGAACACACCGATGGCTGCGAGAACGACGAACAAACTTCCAAACCCGGTCCAAATCGTTCGCACAATTGGGTTTGCACTGGGTTTGTGTTCGGCGAGAACCGTGTTGATGACTTCCTCATCGGAAAGGGAAGCGTACCGCTCCGCAAGGGATTGAGCCACCTCCTTTCTGAGGGCGGATGCTGACACGTTGGTGACCGTCATGTCCCTCGTGCAAGCCAAAAAGGCGGCGACTAAAACCCTTGGTTTTGCTGGGAAAGGGTTGAATCTCGCCAACGACTGGACAAACCGTGCCACCTGCAACAACCGTTGGCCCTCGGATGGCGACGCCGGATGAACCGCTGCGTTGCGCCGTTCTCATTTCGGGTTCAGGTAGCGGTATGGAAGCCTTGGTGAAGGCTCAGCGTACCCAACATCTACCCCACACCACGGTCCTCGTGTTATCCAACCGAGCAGACGCTCACGGACTCGAGCGAGCACGCTCTCTTGATGTCCCTACAGCCGTGGTTGAACGCATGGATGAATCAGGTCAAGGGCGCACTCGAGAAGAACATGAGACGCTGGTGCTCAAGCAACTGGAACTGCATGAGATTGAATTCGTGGTTTTGGCCGGCTACATGCGCCTTCTTTCTCCACACTTTCTCAATCGGTGGCAGCATCGCGTGGTGAACATTCACCCCTCCCTTCTTCCACATTTTCCTGGCGCTCACGCTCATCGTGACGTGCTTGCTGCTGGCACAACCATCAGTGGATGCACGGTTCACCTGGTGGATGAAGGCATGGACACCGGGGCCATTCTCGGACAGTGCAGTGTGCCCGTGTTTTCCCATGACGATGAAGGCTCGCTGAGCGCCCGTGTTAAAATCGAGGAACACCGACTCTATCCAACGGTGTTGTCATGGATAGCAGAAGGGCGCGTCCATTTGGTCAACGGAAAGGCTCGAGTTGATGGCGAGCCACCTCTGACGGTGTGTTGAAATTGGTAAATTCGCGACCCAACGCCCCCGTATCAAGCGTTGGAAGGTCCGCAAGCAAGCCCCCGACTGACGTCGCTTGAGCATCAAGAAAACACGTCTCTGGGATCAAGGCAAACAGTGGTTGTCTTCGCTCCTGAACATCGGTGGGGACGCCTCCCGATTCCTCGTGCTCAAGCATGAATTGAACGCCGGCTTTGGTCAGTAAAAACGCATCACATGGGACCAACAAGACCGTTCCTCCAACAGCAGTTCGCGCCCACACAATCAGTTGGTGAAGTCCCTCAAGACCATCAGGGTCCACCATCACTTCGCCTTCAAACAAGGAACGCCGTGAAGGTGAACCGCACAAGACCACCGTGCGGGTCACGCCTGTTTCGCTTAGAATTTGGCGCAAGCGTTCCACTCCACCAAACATCCCAGCCTTGTCCTCTCCCATTCTGCGACTGAGTCCACCTGCGAACACGAGTGCTGTGACCGACATGATTTCGCCTCAATGCATGCTGTCAAGTTCATCAAGGGCTGCTTCCAATTCACTCAGCAATCCCCGAACACGGTGCAACAGTGCCTTTCGTTCTCGACTGGAACGGGCCTCTGGTAACCATTCAAGCAGACGGCGGACATCTTTCGCATCTCGGTCAACGGTCCATCGCAGGACGTTTTCCAAAACGGGGTCTTCTGCAGGCAACAAGCGCTCAGCCATGGTTCAAACACCTGCCCGAGCACCATCAATGCTCCGTTTCCAGCAATCTTGAACGGATGCGTTCGAACATTTCTCCTCCTTTTGGAGCGGTCACGACCACATCACGGCACGGCATCTCGTCACGACGCAGGGAGAGGAACAGCACGCAATATTGGTGCCACATCGGGCTTTGTTCTGCGGCGGCTCTGATCCAAGCGTCATCGGGCACAGCCCGCCCCCCGCGGACCAACTCTTCTGCAACCTCCAACACAACCATCAACGGCTCCTGGCGCTGAAGAAGGTGGATGAACGCCATCCATCCGTTTTGTCCAAGTGCTTCATCATCCAAATTGGCAAGCAGCAACCCTGCGATGCTCAAGTCTTCTCTTCCATGCCTTTTCCAAAGCGCAGGAATGAAGCGAGCGAGTTTCCGATGGTTGGGTGCTTTGGTCAGCATCCACGAAGCAATGTGTCGCAAATCGGGTAACGGGGTACCAATATGGAAGGCGAAATGACCATCCTTTGTGGTCAAATCTGTCCGCGGCTTGTTGATGATGTCACTGACACAAGCAGCATAGGCCTGCTTTAGAAAACGGAGTGTTTTTCGTTTTGATGACAGTTGTCGGGGGGATTGCCCCTCCAACCAATCATCCAGAAAAGGATTCAATTTGCTCCACCTTCGTTTGATTTCTTCCGGAAGGTATCAAACAAATCACCAACGAGTCCAACCGAATCTCGGAGGGTGTCCATCAAGGTATCGATGACGGCCTTGTCCTCGTATTTTTCTTTCACCATCTCTCGCAGTTCATGCTCAATTTCGGCGTGCAGTTCGTCGCCGATTTCAAACTGCGAACGAAGGTGAGCGAGCACTCGGAATTCGTCTTTGGACAGGGAGGCGTTCACGATGGCAACTTCGAAAACTTTCGTGTAAATCGAGCGCATCTCATCCGAAGAAATAAGATCTCCATGCCTTGATTCCGTCTTTGACTGAATGGATTCATAGATGTAAGCAGGCTCGTCTTCTGCGAGGTTCAGTACGCTGGCCAATTTGATAATCAGTCGTTTTTCTTCCCGCGTGAGAACGCCGTCTGAGAGCATGACTTCAACCGTTGAACGGAAAACGTCCAAGGCCCCAAGTTCAGATGACGACACGATACACTCCACGGACTCCGACTTCTTGAAGAAACCGTTTGTCAAAAAACCAAATCCCGAGCGATTTTTTTGGCACAGGATTCAAAAGGGCACGGCATGTGGGAGGAATGTTCACATTCACCTCACCTGCTTGTCAGGTGATTGCAACGGATGTCCATCTTCCTGCGGAGATGGCTCGTGGCAAACGATGTCTGTGCAACACAAGGAGAGAAACTCCATGGGACGTAACAACAACTCTAACCGCTCTGGCGGAAACAAAGGCAAGGCCATGAAATATGAAATTCGGGCTGATATTAAGGTAAACGGCACTGTCCAGCGAAAGGACATCATCGGGGCCATCATGGGCCAAACCGAAGGTCTGTTGGGCGATGACCTCGAACTTCGAAAACTTCAGCGCACGGCACGCGTCGGGCACGTTGATGTTGAGATGGAGACCAAGAACGGGAAAGTGCACGGGACGATCATCATCCCCAGCAGCATGGACAATGTAGAGACCGCTATCATTGCAAGCTCACTTGAAACCATTGACCGAATTGGCCCCTGCAACGCCATCATCAAGGTCTTGCAAATCTCCGACATTCGTGCAACAAAACGCACGGCTGTTGTTGACCGAGCAAAGGAACTTCTTCTCACCATGGTGAACTCCGGTGAAGCCGCTTCCAAGACGGTCATCGAAGAGGTTCGTTCGGTGTTGACCGTTGGTACGGCCACCTCTTTCCACGGATTGACATGTGGGCCAAACGTTGAATCCTCATCGTCGCTCATTATCGTCGAAGGGCGGAATGATGTTCGCAACCTCCTTAACTGCGGTGTGAAAAACGCCATCAGTGCTGACGGTTCAGGCAACATCAAGCAAGAGCTCATCGACCTTGCGAACGGCAAGGAAAGCGTGACGGTTGCGATTGACGGCGATCGTGGTGGCGAGATGCTGTTCTTGCAGCTTTATGACATGATGAAGGTGGACCATGTTGCTCAAGCACCGGTTGGTCAAGAATGGGAACTTCTCCCGCAAAAAACCGTTACGATGTCGCTTCAAAAGAAGGTAGAGGCTACGAAATTCAAGCACCAACTTGACAAGAAGATCGCCAAAGATGACGAAAAGTTTGGTGGAAACAAGGACTGGGACAAAGACATGGATGAGGAATTCTCCTCCCAAGAGGTTGAAGCAGCCCCAGCCGACATTCAAGAATTGTTTGACAAGGTCGATGAAATGGGCAAAAACAAGGCCTTGATTCGCTTTGCAGACGGCAGCTTCTCGGACGAAATTGGCCCTTCTAAACTTGAAAAGGCCATGAGCGATTCCGAGGAAGTTGAAGCCGTCCTGCTCAACGGACCCGTGACCGAAAAAGTCCTTTCTTACGTCAATCAGTCCGATGCAACCACCGTGGTCGGAACGAAGGAAGGAAAGGGCTTCAAAGCGTCAGAAGGCTTGACGGTTTGGTTTGCGGAAATTCATCGTTGAACCTCATCGGTGTGTTAATGGTCTCACGATAACAAGCCATTTTCATGAGCGATGACCTTGAGGTCGATTGGCCCACCGACGAGGAGCCGCCTTCAATGGATGAGGACGAGGTAACTCCCTCCGTTACCGAAGAGGCGCCCGATGATGACGAAACCATCGAAGTGGAGGGTTCGGAAGCAACTGCTCCTTCCTCGACTGGCCTAGCAAATCCCGCACCGTGGACACTGCCCATTCGAGCCGCTCCTATTCTTGCCCTGCAGGGAGAGGATGTGGTGGAATTTCCACTCAGTCAGCACTTGAACGGATATGAATCGACCTCCGTCATCGTCGATGAGAAGTTGATGAGAATTGTTGAAGCACGCTACGATCCGGATGGGGTCCGTCGCCTGAGCGTTCGCATGGCCTTGGTCAAAGAACACATTTCTGGTTATTCTCACACACATTTGGACATGTTTGACAAACTCAAGTTTGTTTGGTGGGCATCGATTGGCGCAGGTCTCTTGTTTGCCACCTCTGTTTTTCAAGGCCTCTTCGTTCTTGGCGGAGGGGTGTTCGTTCTCGCCGGCCTGGCAGGGTTGTTGATGTCGAAACTTGACCTTCACCGTCTTTCGTTCTCCGATCACGGAGGACGGCACGATTTCTATCTCTCGGGATGGCGACAGGAACCCTACCTTATTCACAACAGCACGGCCCTGCTTGGACCAGCCTTTGTTGACTTTTTGAGAAGCGGAGAGCTTGAAACACAACACATCGACCTCGTGATTGAGACGATGGGGAAGTCGGCACAACCCGCTCCAGCGCTCAGCGTAGCACCCCTTCTGCCAGAACCCGAAACGCTTCCGGAACCCAGCCAACCACTGGCTCTTCCAGAGCCCAGTGCGCCAACTCAACAAGATGTGGAAACGGTCCCACAAGCATCGTCTGGCCCCCCCGTGTCGTTGCCAAAGGAACCGTTGCCACCGCTCCCCCCTCCACCGTCAGCCGCCACTGCCGCCCTCCCACTTCCAGAACCCGCGCCACCTACTCTTCCGGCACCACCTCCGCCCATCGCCTCGCTTCCTCCGGCACCCCTGCCTCCGCCGGCTCCGCTCAAGGCGAATGTAGACGAGGATGCGTTGTGGGACGATCTGTCGTGATCACGCCTGTACGCCGCCTGCAGACGGTAACTGCACCACGGTTTGCAGGCGTTGTACCTCATCGGCGAGGTCTTCAAGTTCTTGAGGAAGTGTCCAAACATCTTTCTCAAGTGGTACCCGCTTTCCAAGGCCTGGTATTCGATGAAGCGCTGTTCCCAACTCCTTTGCGTCGTTCAAGAAGTCTCCTTTAGCGCCAGAATGTCGTGCTTCCAATCGTCGGCGCATCCACCGCTTCAACGGGGGAACCAAGGTGTGAAGGGCGGCCAGCAACGAGGCTCGCTGCCGGTCCTTGCCGTCCCCTTCGGGAAGCAATCGCAACATGAGGCGTAACATTCGAGCCACCCGCACGTCCCGAGGCTCAACATTGACGTGTTGTGCTAACCCTCGTCGAACTTCACCAATGGCTTCCATCCCTCGAGCGTCAATTTCAGCGGAAAGCGATGTCAAGCCAATGGCAGCCAACAGCGCACCGAGGTTGCTGAGCGCCTCCGTGGTTCCTTCATCAAGAACAGCCTTCATTTGGATCGTGTCGGTCACGACCTCAATCGTATCAACTTGAGCGGGCTCCGGGGATATCGATTGAGCAGGTTCAGATGCTTCCTGAACGAAATTCTCACTTTTTTCCGGAAGGGGCTTCGTTTTTTCCACCGTGCGTTGAGCGGTTGTTTGGATTGAATCGACCTCCTTGTTTTGCTCTTCTATTGCCGACTTCAACTCCTCTTGGCGTTCGCGCCATCCACGCCACCGCTCAACAGACCACTTATCATCATCCCAAAATTCGTCATCTGTCAAACCATCTTCGTGAATCACATCTGGGGGCTCCATTGCCTCAAGCATCGCTTCATGGGCGTCGTCCAGTGTTGTTGCCGGCTGAAGTACCGGGCGTTCAAGGAATTCGGGAACCGGTAAGAGGGTTGGCCGAGACGGTTGAGGCTGCCAAGCATTCAGCACAAACGTCTCGTCTTCCACCGCTCGCCCAGCCAAGTAGGTGGTCCAATGGGGAATGCTCCGGGCCATGTCCTCAAGTCGTGAGGGTTGTTTGAGGTCAAGTTCAACCTGAACCGCAAGCGAAAGATCTCGGCTCCAGGGCAAGCGTTGCAGACGCCGCCGAAGCACATCATGATCTTCGATATACGCCCTCGCACGGCTCAACGATTGGGCGACGGCAAGGGGGTCTTCCGACAGTTGTTCCAACCAACCGTCCACGTTCCAGCCTTGACGTTGAAGGCCGCTGATTTCATGCTCCAGCGACTGGAGAACGGATTCAGAAATGCTTCGATTCATGCTCCGAGCACCCGAACGGTGCAGCTGAAGACCAGACACATGCCGTTCCAAATCCTGAATGGTGAGGTTGTTGGTGTTGATTTCTTCAGACAAGGTGCCGGCAATGCGCATGGCTGCCAATTCCTCTTCCAGCATAACACGGTGTCGTTCATTGCGGCGCTCGGTTCTCTGAACAAATGCTTCAACCTCCTCCATGACCTCTTGCCCGATGTTTTCAGTGGAGAGGAGTTGAATCCGTACGTCCACATCATCCCCTCCCGAAAAGGACACGTCCAACTCCATCAATCGCCGTTTGAGCGAGATTCGACGAGCAAATACATCACTTTGGGCTACAAGGTGTTCGAGAGCATGAAGCGGGTCTTCGAACACACGCCGACGCCATTCGTCGACGTGCAACCCCTCGTTTTCATATCCTTGAAGAATGTCAAGCGCATCCAATTCCGCTTTTTTCCACAACGAATCCAGTTCGTCCACCACATCTTTCAGGGCCTCGGTTCGGTCAAGGTGGCCAATGTATTCCCTTGAGGGCGCTGCCCTTGTCGGCCAGTACATCTCAAACCGCTTCCACCGTTCAACAAGGGCGAGATGTTCGCTCACGGATTGTGCAATCACGTCGTGATTGGTTTCCCATTCCATCAATTCTTTTGGATGAAGGTCGCCCTGATGAGGGAAGACAATGCCTTGTGACCTCCACGCGTTGATGACTTCAGAGAGGTCTTGACGGCGCCCTTCAAGCGTTTGCGCGAGCGCATTGATCTCCTGTTGCAAGTCCCGCACGTTGGCCTTGTTGTCAAGGCTCTGAATGACCGCACAGCGCTGCTCAAATTCGAGCGCCAACGCTCGGTCAAACGGTTCGATCAACTGTGCAATGCTCAATCGTACCTGTTCCCGTTGGTTGTGGAATTGTTGCCATGCATCAAGGGTGTTGAGGGCTTCGAGCAGTGGCAGAGATCCAACATCTCCCACATCGTATCCGTGATTGTTCAAATCCATAGCAGATTGCTGAATAACCCGTTTCTGCCGTGCTTCATCCGCTTCAACGGTTTCCAGCAATCGAAAGATTTCGTCGTAGCGCTCGGGCTGGTCAAACAAGGCGTAGAGCGGTTCCACAGCCCCACTACTTGACGCATCAAGGGCGGCCAATCGACGGTAAAGCAGGGCCCACGACTCACCAAATCCATTTCCGAACCAGTGATGTTTGTGGCGGTTAAGAGGCGGCTCCCACGGGACGACGGTTCGCATCTCGCGTTCAAACACAGCATAGACTTCTTCCACGGAAAACGGGTCGTGAATTTCTTCGCGGAAGAGGTTCAAGGCTTCAGCTTGAACAAACGATGCTTGGGAAAGAGCGACGATACGGTCTTCGATTTCTGAAGCGGTTTCCCGACGCTCCTCCAGCCAATCAAGGCGGTCTTGAACCCCCCCTTCGTAGGCATCAAGAAATTCATCCATGGCCTGACGTGGGAATCCAAAGCGCTCCAAAGCCTCCAGGCGCATTTTCACGCGCTCTGCATCTTCGGTCTCTCCGCTCATCTGCCCTCAACACGCTGACGGAGCGTGGAAGGCTTTCAATATGAGCGGTCCCGCTTCAGCCTTCCACGGTTTTCTCGCCATTTTTCCCTTCACGGCTCGTTTCACAGGGTCAAAAAACAGCGTGATTTGACGCTGTTTCTTCCGCAGACCATAAAGCCGCAACGGGCCGGTGTGGTGCCATGAGTCTGCTTGCTGTTGGAATTGGATTGCTTTCCATGGGGGCTGCCGGGGCTGCAGGATACTGGATGTTGAACGTGAATCGTCGGATGATTCGCCTCCTTGATATGCAAACGCTGCTCAAAGAATCTCAAGGAACCCATTTCCACCATTTGAACGTGGCAACCGAAGGGATCTTGCAGGATATCACCGCTGTCCAGGGGACGATGAATGCACTTCGAGCCATTCACCCCGATATCGATGCCTCGCTCAATGTCCACCACTTCTTGCTCAAGCACGAGGGTGAGGGTGAAACGGTGGTGGACCTCGATTTGGCCTGCGAGGCCCTTCGCTCCCTCGTTCAACATCAAAGTGTTGATTCAACCCAAGACCAAACTTTGTCCGTGAATCACCTCAGCCTTCTCCGACGCTTATTGGCGGTTCTCGAGCGGCATCAGGTCACCACGACCTCCCTGCACTTGGACGCCGACACCGCTCACCGACTCGGTCTCGCTGCTTGCCACCTCCAACAATACGAGTGGGCAGAGCATGCCTTAGGTGTGGCGTACCAGTTATCCCCGGGCCATGCAACCGTCCTCGAAGGCCTCGAGCACATCGCCCGACTTCGCGGCGACGACGACCTGTATCGACACTGGCTTGAAGCCCGCATGCGTTTGACACCCGACGACCCCGACCTCCTTCGGGCCCATGCCCATCTTCTCGCTTCTATGGGTGACGACGAGGCTGAGCGAGCGGTTCGGCGACTTGAAGCCCTCGGCGTTGACACCGCTGCTGACCGCTCCCTCTTGTCGGGACTGCGAGCCCGTGCCGGCGCAAGGAGCGAAGCCATCGAAGCCATTACTCAGGCCTTGGAGGAGGATCCAAGCCGTTCAGCCGACTGGTTGCATTACGCTCAGCTGCTGGAGGCTGAGGATGAACCCGACCTTGCATTAGAGGCGAACGAACGTTGTTTGACCCTTGATAGGCAGTGCGGTGAGGCATGGGCGCTCAAAGCGCGCCTCCTTTCACAACGCCAGGGCCACGAGCGGGATGCCTTGAAAGCGGTCACTCATGCTGTTGCCTTGGATGCAGGTGGCGTGGACGCCGTCTTCCTGAAAGCCGAGTTGCTTGAGATTGAAGGTTCAACGGTCGCTGCTGAGGAAACATTGCTCAAAGCCATCAAACAGCAACCCTCCAACGGAGAGTTGCGTGCTAGAATCGCAGGCCACTACCTCATGTTGCACCGGGTCGAGGATGCAGAAACGCTTTTGGCCAGCACACCCGATGGCATTGATCATGCCTTGCTTCACACCGTTGAGGGTCGTTTGCACTTGGCTCATGCTGACCGTAAGCGAGACGGAACGGGTCAAACAGATCAATCGCTTTTGCAGGCTTCGCTGGATTCCTTTAACGGGGCGCTTGCGCTCAACAGAGAACTCGGTGTTGCTTGGCTTGGCTTGGCTCGCACACAGCGCATGCTGAAGCAACTGGAAACAGCAGATGAATCGTTGAGTCGGGCGAGCCGTTTGTTGAAAGAAAGCAATCCTTCCGTAGCTTGCGAGGCTGCGCTTCTTGCGTTGGACACAGGTGATGTTGAACGGGCGAGTTCTCACGTCGATGCTGCTGAAATGCACGGTCAAACCGCGACCACCGCTTACATCCGAGGAAACATCGCCGCATCTAAGGGGAACCTCAAACAAGCATTGTTCCACTACAGCGATTGTCTAACCCTTGACCCCGGCCACATCCGCGCACGCCTCAACCGAACCTCCGTGAACATGGGGTTGAACGAGGCCCAAAAGGCGCTCGACGATACGGAAAGTCTCCTTGACATGGCCCCTCTCCTCGCCGTTGCTCGAGTCCGAAAAGGCGATGCTCACATGCACTTGGGAGAATGGGATAAGGCCTCAAAGGAATTCAAACACGTTCTCGAACAAGCTCCCCACCACACCCATGCGTTGACCCAACTCGCAGCGTGCTACATGAGCATGGACCGTCCCGAGCGTGCAGAAGGTCCGTTGAATGAAGCCCTCCGCCAATCCCCCGATCACGCTCCAGCCTGGCACCAGCGCGGCCTGTATTACCTCCAATTCAACAAGGTGGACAACGCCCTCTCCGATTTCGAAGCCGCGGTTCGCTGTGACGGCAATCATCTTGACGCCCGACTTCAAATTGCAGCACATCACCATGCGTTAGGTCAATTGGAAGAGGCTGAAACGGCATGGCGAGCCATATTGAGTATTGAATCCGACCACCAACTTGCCAAGGCGCGCCTGAGTGAATGCGAGAAAAGGTTGATGAAAAGTGCGTGAGACCCTTCCCATGAGGGGGTCGCCGCATGGTTGAAGAAAAACAACTCAACCTCACTGAAATTCTCACTGCTCTTCAGGATTTCATGACCCAAGACGGATCTATTTCTCAAGAGCAAAGAGAATTCTACAAAATGTTTCGTCAACATCTTAACGAGCATGAAGGCGAGTTCAAAGTTGAGCACATTGAGGAATTGCTGATCGCTGCTCGCGCCGAGGTCCCCAACATCAACGATGACGAATTCTTCAAAATGGGCGATGCCATCTTGACACGCTATCGAAACAAGAACGAAGAAGCCATCAACGAGCGAATCCGTGCTCTTGCTGAGGAAGAGGCGAGAAAGCGAGCGCTCGCAGATGCCGAACGCCTCCGTCGTGAAGAAGAGGAACGCCTTGCAGAGGAAGCAAGACTTGCAGAAGAGGAACGCCTTGCAGAGGAAGCCAGACTTGCCGAAGAGGCTCGTCTAGCCGAGGAAGCCCGCTTGGCTGAGGAAGCTCGCCTGGCCGAGGAAGCCCGGCTCGCTGAAGAAGCCCGGCTCGCTGAAGAGGCCCGCCTTGCCGAAGCGGCTCGATTGGCAGAGGAAGCCCGATTGGCAGAGGAGGCCCGGTTGGCAGAGGAAGCCCGCTTGGCCGAAGAGGCCCGCTTGGCCGAGGAAGCCAGACTTGCTGAGGAACAACGCCTCGCTGACGAGGCCCGGCTTGCTGAAGAAGCCCGCTTGGCTGAAGAAGCACGGCTCGCAGAAGAGGCCCGCTTGGCCGAGGAAGCCCGCTTGGCCGAGGAAGCTCGCTTGGCCGAGGAAGCCCGCTTGGCTGAAGAAGCCCGGCTTGCTGAAGAAGCCAGGATTCAAGCCGAACTGGAGGCTGAGGCTGCTGCAAAACAAGCGTACTGGGACGCACAAGGGGCTCTTCCCGACGACGAAGCAAAAATCGTACCTGATCTTCCCACCGATGCTGTGGCCATGTCTCCGAGCGAGGAAGGTCCGGGTTTGGGCCTAAAAATCGCCCTCGCTGTGGTGGCTCTCGGTTTGCTTGGTGGAGCTGCGATGTTTTTGTTGTGAGCACAAAGCAAGTCATTTTGTGCCATGAGGATTACCCACCCCCATGAGCCTTGCAACCGGCGACGCCGCACCCGTCTTCTCACTTCGAAATGCCAATGCAGCCCATGGCCCCTCGACCATGAGCTTGAACGACGCAAATGGAGAGAATGGTACGCTCATTGTGTTTGAGTGCAATCATTGTCCCTACGTGGTCGCCAGCATTGACCGATTGAACGCCATGGCCACCAAGTGTCAAGGACTTGGGATTGGCTTTGTCGGCATCAATTCAAACGACCCTGTAGTCTACGAGAACGATTCCTTTGAACACATGGTGAAACGAGCGGACGCTGGTATGCCCTACCCGTATCTACATGATGAAACTCAAGAGGTTGCTCACGCTTACGGAGCCAAAAGAACGCCAGAATTCTTCCTTTTTGATTCACAAAACACACTGGTCTATCAGGGACGAATGGACGACAGTCCGCGACATCCCGGGGAAGTGACATCCACCGAACTTGACGATGCCATAGAGGCCATGGTCGCTGGGCGAGCTCCCGAAGTTGATTACACGGAATCAATCGGATGTTCGGTCAAGTGGAAAGCGTGAGCATCATGTCCGGTTGCCGTCGTCAATGTGACTGGGACGACAACATGGTGTGCCGTTCTTGCGGCATTGATTACTCGCCCCCGAAGGATGAGGAAGAGTGAATCCTTCAGTATTGCTCCAACACAAGTTCGGTGGTTGTACTGGCGATTTCATTGGGTGCGGCGAGCCACATTCTGTCGAGGAGGGCACGCAGCGCCATCGTGTCATCGACGTGGACAAGGGCAACCAAATCGGTCTCCCCAGAAACTTCGTAGACGATTTCGATGCCGTCCCATCCCGTCACCTCCGCTGCGAATGAGCCTATTTCTGAGCCGGGTGCTACCTTGATCCGAACAAGAGCGGTCAGCCCTACGCCACCCTCACGGATGGTGTATCCTCGGATGGTTCCGTTTTCCTCCATGCTTCGGATGTGCGTTCGGACGGTTCGTTCACTCGCTTCCACTTGTGAAGCGAGGTCAACATAGGACATGCGGCCGTTTTTTCGCAACTGGGCGAGAATGGCTCGGTCGATTTCTGCGATGCGAGGCATGTGCGCCGCTTGGCCGGGGCCTATATCAAACCTTTTCTCGCGATAAAAATCCAAATTAGGGAAAAAAACAGTCAATTGGGAGTGATTTTTACTCTATAACGGAAAAATGAACTCATTACGCATATTTCTTTCAATTCGTCGGGTTCAAAAGGAAGTCTCGCGCTCCAATTCTCATGCGCCAAGAGGAGGTGAGCCAAGATGCCGGCCTCCACGCGTTTTTGGACGCACTGAATGCATGCAATCTCCCTCCTCGGCAGCATGAGTGGTTCCACGTCGATGTTGCCACCATGTTCTCTTCAACACCCATCCACTTTCACGAAGTTGAAGCCGATTCAGGAAAGTCCCTGTTGTTTCTCAACGACTCCCTGGTCCTTCTATGCCCTCAGCAGCATTTACTCCACCATTTCCCAAGGCACCTTATCCACTGTTTTGTTGAAGACCGACGCCATCATGTACTGATGGAAAATGAAGCCGTGTTCAGGGCAGAATTGTTCTCAATATCGCCCTTGGAGGAACAACTTTGCTGGGTTTCACAATCCCCCTCGCCTCACGATGTTCCCGCCGTTCAAGCCAAAGTCGCTCGGTGGATGGCTTGGTTAAATCGCTGACGACATGGCCCGTTTGGTTCAAGGCCCTTGTCCTCCTCGGCACCTCAAGGGAGCCCTATGTCAGGACACATATCTGGTTTCGAAGCACGCACGGTCTTGGATAGTCGTGGCCAACCTACGGTTGAGGTTGACTGTTTTGTGGATGGAAATCTTCTCGGGCGCGCCATCGTTCCTTCGGGCGCATCCACTGGAGCTTATGAAGCGCTTGAATTGCGGGATGGTGACGCTTCACGATTCCTTGGCAAAGGCGTGACCAAAGCGGTCAACAATGTCAAAGATCTCTTGGAAGAAGCCCTGGTCGGTTTGCCTGTTGACGAACAACGCGTTCTTGACGAAGTGATGATCGAGTTGGATGGAACGCCCAACAAATCCACCGTTGGTGCGAATGCCATGTTGGGTGTTTCCCTTGCTTGTTTGCATGCTGGTGCTGCGTATCATGAACTGCCTCTTTGGAAGTATGTCGGCGGCGTGGCTGGAGGTTTGATGCCGGTGCCGATGTTGAACATTCTCAATGGTGGAGCACATGCCGCCTCCAACGTTGACGTTCAAGAATTCATGGTGATGCCTCATGGGTTTGACACCTTTGAGGAAGGATTGCGTGCTGGCGTTGAAACATATCATTCATTGAAGGCCGAGTTGAAAAAAGACGGGCTGTTGGGTGGTATTGGAGACGAAGGAGGCTTTGCGCCCAACCTTCCTACCAACGAAGACGGCCTGAAATACATGGTGCGAGCGATCGAAGGGGCCGGTTATTCAACCGAAGAGATCGGGATTGCTCTCGATGTTGCTTCAACTGAATTTCACCACGACGACGGTTACCATATGGAAGGTCGCGTCCTCTCATCCGAGGCGCTGGCAGACATGTACGAAGGTTGGTTGGATGCGTACCCGATCCTCTCCATTGAGGACGGATTCGGAGAAGACGATTGGCGTGGTTGGGCTGCATTCACAAAGGCAAATGGGCATCGCGTTCAAACGGTAGGCGACGATTTGTTTGTCACGCAGTCGGAGCGTTTGTCTCAGGGCATTGAGTTGGGTGCAGCCAATGCAATGTTGGTCAAACTCAACCAAGTCGGAACGGTATCGGAAACGCTCGAAGCCATGGACCTTGCAACCACCAACCGCATGAACAACGTCGTCTCTCATCGAAGCGGGGAATCAGAAGACGTTACCATTGCAGACTTCGCAGTCGGTACCCGTGCCGGACAAATAAAAACCGGCGCACCCGCACGGTCAGACCGCGTCGCCAAATACAATCAACTTCTCCGAATTTCAGCAGATGTCCAAGAATACCGTTCGCCGTTCAATTAGGTGGGAATATACCGCGCCTTAAATAAGTCCGATTGTGGTTCGCCTCCATGAAAAGAGTCAGTACCTTGACCGTCCTTGCCTGCCTGATGATGTCCCTCGTTTCCGTTGGCGTTTCAGCCGACGCAACCGAAGATATCCCGACCAACGCCGCCAACACTGGCGTTCACGACTCCCTGGTGGCGGCCTTGGGCCACGCCGGCTTGGTCAGTGCGCTCCAGGCCGAGGGACCGTTCACTGTCTTCGCGCCCACTGACGATGCCTTTGCTGAGGCAGGCATTGATTTGGCCGCCTTCGACAACGACGAAGCCAACCAAACACTGTCGGACATCCTCCTGTATCACGTTCTCGAGGGAGCCGTCGATGCTGCCAACGTGACCGACGGCCTCACAGCAACCATGCTCAACGGTGACAACCTCACCTTCACCGTGACCAACGGAACGGTGATGGCTGGAGACGCCACCGTGACCACGGCAGATGTTGTGGCGAGCAACGGGATTATCCACGTCATTGACAAGGTGCTGATACCGCCTGCCGACGAAGTTGCGCCAACTGGCCCACCCGGCGAGATCTGCTACAACGTCGTGACGCACACCATCGTTGCAGGAGCCGATGAGGCCACTTGCGGGGCGTATGTGTACCTCGAAGATTACGAAATGAACGGTCAAAACGTTACTGGATGCTACAACGGTGTTACGCATGTCTTCACCAATGTCAGTCAATCCATTTGTGAGGGATACTCGTGGGTTCCACCCGTTCACCTCGCCATGACCGCCGCCGCAACCACCATTCACACATCTCTCGTGGCAGCGCTCGGTGCCGCTGGGCTGGTCGAAACCCTTAGCGGTGAAGCAAACTACACGGTCTTCGCACCATCAGACGATGCCTTTGCAGCAGCAGGTATTGATTTGGCCAGCTTTGACACAGAAGAGGAAATCGCTGCTCTGACTGACATTCTCCTCTACCATGTCGTCGCAGGAGAAACGGCTTCATCCGACCTTGCAGAAGGCTCCACCACGGTGGCTGCTGCAAACGGAGACGACCTTGAGATTGTGGTCACCGCAGACGGCGTGACCGTTGGCGGAGCGAACGTCACCCTTGCTGATGTCCCAGCATCCAACGGTATCATCCACGTCATCGATGCCGTGTTGTTCCCTCCTGCAGATGAACCGGTTGACGAAACGCCAGACCCGTTCGAAGGTGTTGACTGTGCTGTCACCATCGGTGCAGTTCAGGGAGGGTATGAATTCACCCAAACTTCGGTCACCATCGCTGTTGGTGAAACCGTTTGTTGGTACTGGGAAGACGCCGGAATGCCCCACAACATTCGCCAAGTTGACGGTCCAGCGTCCCAAACCTACGTGGTCAACGGCGTCAATTCAGGGACTGCAGCCAACACGGTCGCATTCAGTTACACCTTCACCGAAGACACGAGTTTCTACTACGCCTGTGAGCCTCACATCGGCCTCAACATGTTTGGAGAAGTGATTGTTGGCGACGGCGGCTCTGCACCAGCTGCAGAAGAGCCTTCGACCGATTCGGAAGACACACCCGGTTTCCTGCTCACCAGCAGCCTGCTTGCCTTCATCGGCGCTGTGGCTGTGCTGAGTCGCCGAACTTCCCGAGACTGAGGGTCTTTCACGATCGCACATGTGGAAACGCCTCTTTGCCATCGTCGGCATCGCTTTGATTGTGGTCGTTGCGCTTTGGGCCTCTCTTGTCGTCTCGTACGAAGATGACCGCGGGACCACGAACACCGTCGTGGTGACGCTTGTCACTTCTTCATCCGAAGGCAAGACCGACCATCTTGCGACCCTTGCTTTTGATGGTGAGGCGGAAAACCTCTCCTGGGGCTCCCTCGAGGTGGCGTTGGAAATCAACGGGGCCACCCACAAGTGCGGGTTTGGCCAACAATCCATTCCCTCCGATGAGGGGGCGTTGGTTCAACCCAAGTTGGGTGCAGACGGTCAAACGTTCACCACGGTGGTTGATGCAACCGACGAGGAAGCCTTCACGTTCCTATCCATACCGCAACAGCAACGGGGCAGTGAGGATCAGCACACCATGCGCTTCTCCTCCACCGATGTTTTCCTCGCAGAAGGTGTGCAGTGGGCGTTTGTTGAAGACGTGGCGTTTCCTGAATTAACTGCCGTTGGAAATTTAGAATTCTCCAATGACACATCGGAACGCCTTTCCTGGTACGAATACGATTTGGCCGTTCATAGGGTAACGCCGCTTGACGGCGTTTATGTCCTCCGCGTTAACAACGAGGATTACAAAGTTCAATTCGTGAGTTACTACAACGCCAACGATGAACGACGGTATCCGACCATGCAAATCGCTGCGTTTGATTCGACCACATTCCCTGCGTTGAGCAATCCCGATTTGGTATCTCCATCCCCTTGCCTTGTCGTGGCAGGAGATACAGACCTGTCCCAATGGACATTCAATGAAACCATCGAACTTCACGAAAACGGATTCGAGTTGCGTTCAGCAGAGGAAGCCATGGTGCTCTTGGTGAGGTATGAGGGTGTTGAGGTGCGAATCGTTCAAAGCCCCCTACCCACGACAGAGGGCTAGATGAACCGCCACCTCCTCCCTGTCGTGACGTTGTTCGTCACCCTCTTGCTTGCAAGGCAGCTCTACCCTTATGTCTCAGGGGCTGAGCCCACGGTGGTCGATGGATACCATGTCGAACGTGTGGCAGGAGGTCTTGGCGGACCGACATGTTTGGTGTGGGCCAACACCTCTCACCTCCTGATTTGCGACAGGGACAACGGCCAAATTCTGTCGCTCAACGTTTTCACTGACGAGCGTCGCACGTTGCTGGATGGACTTGACAGACCCCACGGTCTTGCCTTTGACGGCGAGAGCGCCTATGTCTCTGAGGCGGGGCGCTTGTCGGTGTTCACGGTCGATACGTCCGGTGTATTCGTCAACGGGACCCTCTTGGTAGAGGGCATTCCAACCGGCAACCACCAGACCAATGCGGTGGACCTTCTCCCTAACGGGACCTTGCTGTGGCACAGCGGCTCAACCTGTAACATATGCGACGAGGAGGATGAGCGAAACGCTGCTTTGCTGTGGGTCAACGCGACCACCGGCGAGCACGGAGTTCTTGCCAGCGGCGTCCGAAATTCCTTTGACGGCGTGTGGGTGGGTGGCCACGGCTATTTCTTCACCGACAACGGTAGAGATTGGGAGGGCGATCACCCTGATGAGGAATTGAATTTTCTCATCGATGGTGCTGCGTATGGATGGCCAGATGACGACCCCGAGCATCCTGTCCCCGAGGGAACCGAACCCCCCATAGGGAGGTGGACACCTCACACCTCAATGAACGGGCTTGATGTCCGCCCCCCTCATTCACCCCTGCCGGGATTGGAACCATCTGAGGGCTTCACGCTTTACGCCACGGTCTACGGTTCATGGAACACTCTGCTGCCACAGGGTCACGAAATTCTCCGAATCGACGTGCGGCCTTCGGCTGACTTGAACACCTATACAACCGACATTACCCGTTTTGCATGGGATGCTGGAACCCCACTGCCTCTGACCTTCCATCCCGACGGGACGCTTTACTACGCCACCTTTGGAAACGGGGGCTCGTTGTTTACCATAACGGCTGTCTAGATCGAGGCTGCCAAACGATGGGCAAGCTCGGCAAGGGTTTCCTCTTCATGCTGGAGGCTCCGAATGTATCGAGGAACAGTGTGGTTGGAATGGGTCAAGTCGACAACATCTCCACACCATTCCAATGAGGTTGTTGTCGATGGCTGCGAAGAAGAGGCGTCTTCCACCGTCCAAATTGAACACCCGTCTTCATCGGGGGAAGCCACTTGCAAAAACCAC